>OLRB01000853.1_pt1 | contig 15558 bp, 12 predicted proteins | sample 1672751 | NCBI WGS metagenome assembly OLRB01 (sample SAMEA3136720, study PRJEB25190) | human gut metagenome | biome: human gut; feature: human-associated habitat; material: faeces | place: Austria | collected 2013
ATATAAAAAGAGGGGAATGAGATAATGGGAAAGAAAAAGGTGATAGCAACAATTTTAGTATCAATATCAATGGCAACAACATTATTAACAGGTTGTACAAGTAGTATTAGGATTGGTAATAGTAAAAAGCAGATAGTGTTCTTTAGTAATAAGATAGAAGCTGTAGATACCTATAATAAACTTGTAGAAAAATTTGAAGCCGAAAATCCAGATATAGATGTAGTTGTTAGTGCACCACCAGATGCAACAACTGTATTAAAGACTAGATTAGTAAAAGGTGATGCACCAGATATTATTTCACTATCAGCAGATAGAAGTTTTGCAGATTTTGTAGATGCTAATATATTAGAAGATTTAAGTGGGAAAATAGATTTTAGTGTTATTGATCCGATTTATAATCAAATGCTAAAGGAGTTGGAAATTGAAAGTGTAGATGGAATTTACGGTGTGCCATATGCATTAAATGCAAGTGGAGTTATATATAATAAAGATATATTTGAGGAATTAGGGTTATCAATACCTAAAACATGGGATGAATTTTTAGGGCTAGCTCAAACTGTACAAGATAATGGTATAACACCGTTTTACTTTACATTAAAGGAGTCATGGACTTCTTTACCTGCATGGAACACTATAGCAAGTACTTTAGTTAGTAGTGATTCTTTTAAGAAGGTAAATAGTAAGGAAACTACATTTAATGAAATTTATTCTGAAACAACAGATAAGATTATGAAGTTAATGAAATATGGACATTCTGACAACTTTGGTGTTGGTTATAATGATGGTAATACAGCATTTGCTAACGGGGAGTCTGCAATGTATTTACAAGGTAGTTATGCAATTCCTGCAATTTTAACTGTAAATCCAGATTTAAATCTAGGAATGTTTCCGTTACCTGCATCTAATAATGAAGAGGAAAATAAATTAGTTTCTGGTGTAGATGTATATTTTGCTATTACTAAAGATTCTAAGAATAAAGAGGAAAGTATAAGGTTTATAAACTTTTTATTAGAAGAAGAAAATGCGAAAACTTATATAGATGAACAAAGTGCATTCTCAGCAGTTAAGGGGGTAGTGCAAGAAGATTCAAAATTTGAAGTATTTGATGAATTCTTTGAAAATTCAAGGGTTGTTGACTTCCAAGATCATTATTATCCAGCAGAATTACCAGCATCTGATATGATACAAACATATCTTTTAGATGGGGATAAGAACAAGTTCTTAAATAATTTTCAAAAGGAATGGTTAAAGGCAAATAGACAGTATATTAAAGAATAGTATGAAGGGGTGAATAGAAATGAAAAAAAGAGATAGATTTTTCTTGTGTACAATAATACCAATGATAGTTGTATTTTTCTTATTTCACACATTCCCGTTATTAAAAGGGGTAATGTATAGTTTTACTAATTTTAGAGGATTTGGAGATTTTGATTTTATTGGATTAATGAATTTTAAAGATTTATTTACTGATTCAAGGGTGCTAAATTCATATATGTTTACCTTTAAATTTGCTATAGTTACAACAATAATAGTAAATTTAATAAGTTTAACATTAGCATTAGCGTTAAATTCAAAAATAAAATTTAAAACTACATTAAGAGGATTATATTTTTTACCTAATATTTTAGGTGGATTAATTGTAGGATATATATTTAATTATATTTTTACATTTATACTTCCAAAGTTAGGTGAAGTTATGGGGAGTGAAGTTCTTAGTAAAAGCATACTTGGTAGTACAAGCTTAGCCTGGATAGCTGTTGTAATTGTAGTTTCGTGGCAATCGATAGCGTTTAATACTATAATTTACATTTCGGGGCTTCAAACAATTCCAGATGATGTTTATGAAGCAAGTGGAATTGATGGAGCAGGGAAATGGCTACAATTTAGAAAGATTACATTCCCTTTAATAGCACCATTCTTTACAATAAATATGGTTTTATGCATGAAAAACTTCTTAATGGTATTTGATCAAATAATGTCCTTAACTGGTGGGGGACCTGCTCAATCGACAGAATCAATTTCTATGCTTATATATAAAGCAGGATTTGGTGGAAGTCAATTTGGATATCAATCAGCAAATTCAGTTGTATATTTTATAGTTATTGTAGCTATATCATTATTCCAAATTAAAGTATTAGAGAAGAGGGAGGTTCAATTATAATGGCTGAGGTAGGTTTAAAATCTAATAATAGAAGTAAAGTAAAAAAAATATCTTTTATAAAGAAGGAAGATGGAAAAGTTAATTTGCCAATTACTATATTACTTATTATTTGTTCATTAACAATATTATTTCCACTTTATATAACTATTGTTATTGCATTTAAGCAACCATCAGAAATGATGGGGAATATATTATCACTTCCGAAGTCATGGAGTTTTAGTAATTTTAAGCAAGCTATTGAGATGACTAATTTCTTTCATACAATAATGAATAGTTTATTTATAACAGCGGGAGCTGTAGTGGTAACTATTGTTACAAATTCATTAGTTGCATATGCTATTGCAAGAAATATGCATAAAAAGTTTTATAAATTTGTATATTTTTATTTTGTAAGTGCAATGTTTGTACCATTTTCAATGTTAATGTTACCACTTGTTAAGCAAGTAAGTTTCTTTAACTTAGATAATAAAGTTGGTATGATAATTCTTTATATGGTATTTGGTATATCAATGAATACATTGCTTTATGTTGGATATTTGAAGAACATTCCTCTTGAATTAGAAGAGGCGGCTTATGTTGATGGTGCTAAACAATGGACTGTATTTTGGAAGATTATATTCCCTTTGTTAAAGCCGATGCATGCAACAGTTGGAATAATGACAGCTCTTTGGGCATGGAATGATGTAATGATGCCACTTGTAATACTAAGTGAGCAAAGTTCAGCAACATTACCATTAGCACAATATATATTCCAATCAAAATTTGGGACAAACTATAATGTAGCATTTGCTTCATATCTTTTAGCTTTATTACCATTATTAGTATTCTATTTATTTGCTCAAAAATGGATTATAAATGGTGTAACAAAAGGGGCAATAAAATAATTATAAAAATAGAAATGTATAGAGGATAATTTCTGATGAAAAGGAAATTATCCTTTTTGTATTAATTGAGTATTGATAACAACCTAAAGATGAAAGAAGTTATAGTTGTATTAAAAATTTTTTATAGAAATCAAAATCCTCCTTTTGAGAGAAATCTATTATATATTATTAGAATTGACTATTAGTGCAATTCTAAACTCTTTTAAAGTGAATTTAGTATTGCAATCGAGAATTTAACTTTTCATTTTTGAATAAAATTTAGAAAAAAGTATTGACTTGAAGTTAACTCCAGCATTTAACATAGAGATATAAGAAAAAGTCAAATAAGGTTAAAGGTAGTGGAGGAAAGATTATGAGTAACAATATTTTAAGTAAAGTCAATGAACCAAAAGATTTAAAAGTTCTTAGTGGAGAGGAATTAAATATATTAGCTCAAGAAATAAGAGATGTATTAATAAAGAAAGTAAGTAAAACAGGTGGTCATTTTGGGCCAAATTTAGGGATGATTGAAGCAACTATTGCAATGCATTATGTTTTTAATTCACCAATAGATAAAATAGTGTATGATGTTTCACATCAATCATATCCACATAAAATTTTAACTGGAAGAAAAGAAAGTTTTATTAATCCAGAAAAGTTTGCTGATATTACGGGGTATACTTCACAACATGAAAGTGAGCATGATTTTTTTACTGTAGGTCATACTTCAACTTCAATTAGTTTAGCATGTGGATTAGCTAAAGCTAGAGATGTTAAAGGCCAAAATGAAAATATTATAGCTGTAATTGGTGATGGTTCTTTAAGTGGTGGAGAAGCCTATGAAGGTTTAAACAATGCTGCAGAATCAGGAAAAAATATAATAATAGTAGTAAATGATAATGACATGTCAATTGCAGAAAACCATGGTGGATTATATAAAAATTTAGCAAAACTTAGAGAAACTAATGGAACTGCAGAAGATAATTTCTTTAAGTCTCTAGGATTTGAATATTTTTATGTAGAAGAAGGAAATAATGTTGAAAATCTTATAGAAGCATTTAATAAAGTTAAAGATACTAATCATCCAGTAGTAGTTCATATCCATACAATTAAAGGTAAAGGATTTGAAGAAGCAGAAGCAAATAAAGAAGCTTTTCATTGGGTAATGCCATTTGATTTAGAAAATAAAGAATCAAATAAAATTGAATTTCCAGAAGGTTACACAGATATTTTAGGGAAATTTTTGGTTGAAAAAGCTAAAGAAGATAAAAAAATTGTAGCAATAACAGCGGCAACTCCAGGGCCAGCTGGATTAAATTATTTCAGACAAGAAGAAAGCCTTAAGGAACAATATGTAGATGTTGGGATAGCAGAAGAACATGCAATAGCCCTTGCATCAGGAATAGCTTCACAAGGTGGAAAGCCAGTAGTATCAATTTTAAGTTCATTTGTTCAAAGAACTTATGATCAATTATCACAAGACCTTGCAATAAATAATAATCCTGCACTTATTATGGTTTCTTGGGCAGGAATAACTGGTGGAGATGTTACACATTTAGGAATATTCGATATACCATTAATATCTAATATACCTAATATAGTATATCTTGCACCTACAAATAAAGAAGAGTATCTTGCAATGATTGAATGGGGTATAGAACAAAAAGATCACCCAGTAGCTATACGTGTACCAAATGGGAATGTTATAACAACTGGAGTAAGTGTTGAACCTAATTTTGGTGATTTAAATGTTTATGAAAAAACTATACAAGGAAATGAAGTTGCAATTATTGGACTTGGATCATTCCATGACCTTGGAAGAAAGGTTCAAGAAAAGTTAAAGGTAGATACTGGAATAAATGCAACGTTAATAAATCCTAGATTTATTACAGGTATTGATAAGGAGATGTTAACGGATTTATTAGAGAGTCACAAATTAGTAATTACTTTAGAAGATGGAGTTCTTGATGGTGGTTTCGGAGAAAAAATTTCTAGATTCTATGGTGATAAAGATATGAAGGTATTAAATTTTGGTGCTACAAAAGAATTTACAGATAGAGTATCAATGGAAGAATTATATGAAAGATATCATTTAACAGAAGAGTTAATTGTTGAAGATATTAAAAATGCATTAAAATAGTAATAATAATTAAAATGAGAGTCCTTTTTTAATGGAAGGAGCTCTCATTTTTTATCTTATAAACTAATCAATATTTTTACTTAATTATAAAATGATTAAGATTGAAGAAAGAATTGAGTATTTTTATAGTTATAAACTAATTTTGAAACATTAAAACATACTCCTGAAGATAAATATATTTGTTCTAAAACGATCATTGCTGGATCATTAGGTGTTAAATCCAATAAGTTAGCATGATTATTATCTAATTTTTCTAGGTGTAAATATCTATCAGAAAAACCTATATTTAAATTTAAGGCTGTTTGTAAATATTCAAAAATAGAACCTTGAGCAATTTCTTTAGTAAGGTATGGCACTATACTTTTTTTATAATAAGCCTCTTCATAACACATTATTTCATCATCTATATATCTTAGCCTTTTAACTAGATAAATCTCATCATTAATATTGCATTCTATTAATTCAGAAATTTCTTCATCAGCACGTATAAGATTAAATTCTAAAACTTTTGAGGTTATATTAAATTCCTTCAAAGAAGTAGTAAATCCTTGAGTTATATTTAAATCTATATAACCACTACGATTTCTTCTTCTAACAAAAATTCCACTTCCTTGAAGTTGGTATACAATTCCTTTGGATACTAAAGATTCTATAGCTTTAACAATAGTGCTTTTGCTTACTTTGTATTCAGAAGCAAGGTTTTCTACTGTAGGCAATTTAGTTCCCTGAGGAAGGTCATTACTATAAATATTATCTTCTATTTCATTTGCAATTATTTGATATTTTAGCATTTTTACTCCCTTTATTACGTTAACATATTTATAAGTTAGTATAACATAAAGAAAATGTGAAATAAATCCTAGAAAATGTTTTCAAAAAAAGTTGACAAATTATACTGGTATAATTATAATTTAATCATACAATTTAATTGTATGAGGATAAAATGTTGGGAGGATTATATATGGCAAACTCAGTACGTGATTATGAGAAGTTAGCAGTAGATATAATAAATGCTGTTGGCGGAAAGAAAAATATTATAAAAGCATCAAGATGTGCAACAAGACTTAGATTAGTTTTAAAAGAAACAACTAATGAAGCAAAAGAAAACGTTTCGGGTCTTACTGGAGTAATAACGGTAGTTGAGAATGGAGGACAATTCCAGGTTGTTATTGGAACTCATGTAGGGAAGGTATTTGATAAAGTAGCAAGTGAGCTTAATTTAGACAGTAATGCTATAGAAGAAGATGCACCAAAGACTAGCATTTTAAATAGAATAATTGCAACAATGTCAGCCGTATTTGCACCATTTATATATATATTGGCTGCAGCAGGGATATTACAAGGATGTTTAATATTAATTAATATGGTAAATCCATCTTTTTCAAGTACAGGTACTTATGAAGTATTAAGTTTTATGTCGTGGGCACCATTTACGTTTTTACCAATATTTATAGCTATTACAGCATCTAAGCACTTTAAATGTAATATGTTTATTGCAGTAGCATGTTGTGCAGCTTTAGTAAGTCCAACTTGGGCTGAAATAGCATCAAGAATAGCTGCTGGAGAAAGTATTAGATTTTTGGGAATCAGTTTAGCTGAAACAACTTATACATCATCAGTTTTACCACCATTATTTTTAGTATGGATATTATCTTATGTTGAAAGATTTGTAGATAAAAAATTACCAGAAGTAATTAAGGCGTTATTTACTCCTTTTATATGTATGGTAGTTATGGTTCCACTTACTATATTAGTTATAGGACCACTATCAGATTCGTTAGCTACAGGCATAGCAAATGGATATAATTATTTATATAATTTAGCGCCAGCAGTTGCAGCAGCTGTTATAGGCGGATTATGGCAAATTGTAGTAATATTCGGAGTGCACTGGGGAGTTACACCAATGTGTTTAGCTAACTATGATTTATATGGTATGGATACATTCCAAGCATTCCAAACAATGGCAGTTGTAGCGCAAGCAGGTGCAGTTTTTGGAGTATTTATAAAGGCTAGAAATAAACAAACTAAAAATATAGCATTATCAGCAGGGGTTACTGGAATATTTGGTATAACTGAGCCAGCAATATATGGTGTAAACTTAAGATTTAAGAAACCATTTATATGTGGATGTATTGCAGGGGCAGTTGGAGCAGTAGTTGGCTCATTCTTTAATATAGCTTATTATGCATATGCAGGTCTTCCAGGACTTTTAACAGTTGTAAATGCTATTACACCAGATAATTCAAAATCTATTATAGGAATGTTACTAGGAGCAGCTATATCATTCTTTGGAGCTATTGCACTTGTGCAAATAGTTGGAATTGGAGAAAAAGAAATTGAGCAAAAAAAAGAAGATAGAATAGCAAAGGTTAAAGAGGGACAACCAGTTTTAAATATAGGAGTTAAAGAAATAAAAAGTCCTATATCTGGTAAAGTAATAGAGTTAGAAAAAGTTAATGATCCAGTGTTCTCTTCAGGAGCAATGGGAAAGGGTGTAGCAATTGAACCTGTTGATAATAAAGTATATGCACCATTTAATGGTACAATAGAATTTATTGCAGATACTAAACATGCAATTGGTTTACTTTCAGAAGATGGTGTAGAAGTTTTAATACATGTTGGTATGGATACTGTAAAAATGAATGGTAGAGGATTTAATGTTAAGGCAGCAGTAAATTCTAAGGTAAAAGCAGGAGATTTATTATTAGAGTTTGATAGAAATATTATAGAAAAAGAAGGATATTCTTTAATTACACCAGTTGTAATAACAAATGCTGATAATTATGAGGATAAGGCATTATGTATAAATGAAGAAGTTAAAAATGGAAAATCAATAATTAATCTAAAGGAATTAGGCATACAAACACAGTAAAAAATCAAGCAAAATATACTAGATAAAGGAGAATAATTATGAATAAGTTACCAAATGACTTTTTATGGGGAGGGGCCTTTGCAGCACATCAATTTGAAGGTGGATGGAATGCTGGAGGAAAAGGGCCAAGTGTCGTTGATGTAATGACAGCAGGAGCTCATGGTATTCCAAGAAGAATAACTGATACAATAATGGAAGATACTTTTTATCCAAACCATGAAGCAATAGATTTTTATGGAAGATATAAAGAAGATATAGCATTACTTGCAGGAATGGGAATTAAGTGTTTAAGAACATCTATAGCATGGACAAGAATATTCCCAAAAGGTGATGAATTAGAGCCAAATGAAGAGGGGTTAAAATTCTATGATAATGTTTTTGATGAGTTATTAAAGTATGGAATAGAGCCTGTTATTACTTTATCTCATTTTGAACTACCATTACATTTAGCAAGAGAATATGGCGGATTCAGAAATAGAAAGCTTGTAGAATTCTTTGAAAGATTTGCTGAAGTTTGTTTTAAAAGATATAAGAATAAAGTTAAGTATTGGATGACTTTCAATGAAATAAATAATCAAATGGATACAAATAATCCGTTATTCTTATGGACAAACTCTGGTGTAACTTTAAAAGAAGGAGAAGATCCAAGAGAAGTTTTATATAAAGTAGCTCATAATGAATTATTAGCAAGTGCAAAGGCAGTTATAAAAGGAAGAGAAATTAATCCAGAATTTAAAATTGGATGTATGATATCTCATGTTCCAATATATCCGTATTCTTGCAATCCAGAAGATATAATGGCAGCAGAAGAAGCTATGCGTGAAAGATTCTTCTTCCCAGATGTACATGTACGTGGACATTATCCGAGATATGCATTAAAAGAATTTGAGAGAAAAGACTATGATATTGGTATGGAAGAAGGGGATGCAGAAATCCTTCAAAAGGGAACTGTAGACTATATTGGATTTAGTTATTATATGTCAAATGCAGTAAAGGCAGGGGTTTGTAATGATGGAGAAGTTTCTGTAAATGGATCATTAGAAAATTCTGTTGAAAATCCATATATCAAGGCAAGTGATTGGGGATGGCCAATAGATCCAGTGGGATTAAGATATACTTTAAACAACTTATATAATAGATATGAATTACCTTTATTTATTGTTGAAAATGGATTTGGAGCTCATGATAAGGTTGAGGAAAATGGAGAAATACATGATTCATATCGTATAGAGTATTTATCTAAGCATATAGGAGAAATGGAAAAGGCAGTTAATTATGATGGAGTAGAATTAATGGGATATACTCCATGGGGAATAATAGACTTAGTTTCATTTACTACAGGAGAAATGAAAAAGAGATATGGCATGATTTATGTAGATCGTGATAATGAAGGTAATGGAAGTATGAAGAGATTATGTAAAGATTCATACTACTGGTATAAGGGTGTCATTGAATCAAATGGATCAAAACTTAAATAGGTATATGTAGGATAAAGGGCAATATAATTATTGCTATAAAGAAAATAAGAGGAATCACTTTGATATAGTTCAAAGTGGTTCCTCGCTTTATGTAATGATTTATGAAGAGGTAAAATAATTATGAATGTATTTTTAGCAGAATTTATAGGAGTAACAATTTTAATATTTATAGGATGTGGAGTGATAGCAGGAAATTCATTAAATGAATCAAAGACATATAAGATTGGGTTAGTTGCAATAAACTTAGCTTGGGGGTTTGCGGTTACACTTGCTATTTATACAGTAGGAGATATAAGTGGAGCGCATTTGAACCCGGCATTTACAATAGCTAAGGCATTGAATGGAAGTTTTGAATGGAGGCTAGTTCCAGGATATATAGTAGCTCAAATTTTAGGGGCAATGTTTGGAAGTTTATTAGTCTATTTTCAATTTCTACCGCATTGGAAGAAAACCTATAATCAAGAGGTAAAATTAAATGTTTTTATTACATCACCAGCAATAAAAAATAATTTTACAAACTTTATAAGTGAATATTTAATAACAGGGGTATTGATATTTTCATTATTAGTTTTAGATAGGAATAGTTTTGTTGATGGACTAAAACCATTAGTTGTAGGTGGATTAATATTTACATTGGGAATTTCTTTTGGCAGAGTAACTGGAGCAGCGTTAAATCCAGCAAGAGACTTAGGACCACGATTAGTATATTTATTATTGCCAATGCAAGAAAAAGGCAGTTGTGATTTTACGTATGGATGGATACCGGTACTTGCACCTATTTTAGGAGGTAGTACTGCAGCAATGATGAATTTGGCTTTATATGATGGAATTATTGATTTAAGGCTTATTAGTATAATAGGGATAAGCATAATAACACTAGTTATAGTAAAGATCATAGATAAGAGTAGAGTAATAAATATAAAAAGGCAGGATAATAATATGAGGGGGCATGGCACTCTAAATTATAATAATAAAATTTAGAAAAAAGTAAAAAATTGATGTTAATTCATCAATTTTTTTGCTTTTAGTAATTTTTGCACTTTAATTTATGCACATGATGAACTAACATCTATTTTAAATTTTTTAATAAGGTATTGACCTAAAGTTAGCTTCAGCCTGTAAGATGAAGTTGGTCATAAGATTTAAAAATTTTTCAGATGCTTTAGAAAACACTTGATGCTTTTTCCAAACTACATTTAAGTTAGCTTCAAGAGGTGGATATAGAGGCCTAAAACAAAGGGAGCTATCTCCGGTAGTATTAATTAATTTATCGAGACAAAGGGCATAGCCCATACCTTCTTCAACAAGTAATGAAGCATTAAAAACTAGGTTATAAGTTGATACAATATTAAGTTCTTGAAAGTCTTTTCCTAACCATTTTGTAAATTCAGAACTTACCATAGTTTGATTTGAAGTAATAATAGGTAAATTAAATAAGTCAGTAGGTTCAATATAGGCTTTTGATGATAAAGGACTATTTTTTTTCATAAGAACACCCCAAGTATCTTTTACAGGGAGTTTAAGAAAATCATATTTACTTATATCAGCAGGTTCAATCAATATTCCAAAATCAATTAAACCTTTATCAAGTTTATCAATAACAGCATCAGCATTTCCACTGAATATATTGTATTTGATATTAGGATATTTTTGCTGAAGGTTATGAGCTATTTTGGCAATTAATTTCATTGCATCAGTCTCACCACAGCCAATAGAGATATTACCACTAATTAATTCTTTATTAGAATTAAATTCAGATTGTGTTTTATCTACAAGATCTATAATTTCCTGTGCTCTTTTACGAAAAAATATTCCTTCTTGAGTAAGCGTAATTTTTCTATTACCACGAATAAATAGTTGTTCACCTAGTTCTTTTTCAAGATCCATTAGTTGCCTTGAGAGGGTTGGTTGAGATATATGTAATAATTCTGATGCGCCAGATATTGTTTCTTCACTAGCAACTGCAAGAAAGTATCTTAAAACTCTTAGTTCCATTTTGATAACCTCCAAATTTATAAATATTAGCTATTATAATACTTGTAGATATACTTTTCAAGCATATATAGCTATGTAATATAAGTATTAGTTATATTAAGTGCTGAGTCATATAATATATGTGTATAGACAAAACAGAATGAATAAGGAGGTATTGTGAAAATTTTATTATTAAAAATAAGATTTTTATAAGTTTGGATATGAAATTAAATGAATTTTTAGATTATATGAATAGTGGATTAAATATAGAAGGTGGTTCTGAGGTTCATAGATATATGGTGGAACTTAGTCAAGAGGCTATGAAAATTACATGTGAATTAAATAATTCTTATCATGAACATGAAGAAATTTGTAGCCTATTTTCTGAATTAATAGGTAAAGAGGTAGATCCAAGCTTTGCTGTATTTCCGCCATTTTATACTGATTGTGGGAAAAATATTACCGTTGGGAAAAATGTATTTATTAATTCAGGGTGTAGATTCCAAGATCAAGGGGGAATTCGTATTGGGGATGGTACCTTAATAGGGCATAATACTGTTATTACAACTCTTAATCATAATTTTAAACCAGAATTGCGTAGTGGTATGAAACCAGAACCCGTTATTATTGGGAAAAATGTATGGTTTGGGGCGAGTGTAACAGTAGTTCCAGGGGTAACTATTGGAGATAATGCTATTATTGCAGCTGGATCAGTAGTTACTAAGGATGTTGATTCTAATACTGTTGTAGCTGGAGTTCCAGCAAAAGTAATTAAAACTATAGATGAATGCGAAGGAAAGATTGCATTTGGCTTAAATTCTTAAGAAAGATATAGAAGTTCTTATGTTTATGTATAAGTTTTAGGAGGGAAATATGAGTAAAGTAATTGAAGAACAATTTTTAACTGGAGAGCGTGCACTATTTGGTGCTAAAGATATGAAAATAAATTATACAACTTTCGATGATGGGGAGTCACCATTAAAGGAGAGCAGCGATATTTCATTATATTACAGTATGTTTAAATGGAAATATCCAGTTTGGTACAGTAAAAATATTTTTATGAATGATTGTACTTTATTTGAAACAGCTAGGTCGGGTATCTGGTATACAGATAATATTTCATTAACAAATTGTATAGTTGAAGCACCAAAAACATTTCGTAGAGCTAGTAACATTAAGTTGAAAAATGTGTCCATGCCAAATGCAGAGGAAACTTTATGGAACTGTAGAGATATAAAAATGGAGAATGTAACTGCAAAGGGTAATTATTTTGCCATGAATAGTGAGAATATTCAAATAAATAAATTTGAGTTAGTAGGTAATTACTCTTTTGATGGATCAAAAAATATTGAAATTAGAAATGCAAAATTATTATCAAAAGATGCTTTTTGGAATTGTGAAAATGTTACTGTATATGATTCATTTATTTCAGGTGAGTATCTTGGATGGAATTCAAAGAATGTTACTTTTATAAATTGCACTATCGAAAGCTTACAAGGTATGTGTTACATGGATAATATTGTTATGAAAAATTGTAGGCTATTAAATACAACACTAGCTTTTGAGTATTCTATTGTGGATGCTAGGGTAAATGGTACTATTAATAGTATTTTAAATCCAATAAGTGGAATAATAGAGGCAGATGTAATTGGAGAGTTAACTCTTGATAAAACAAAAATAAATCCTGAAAAAACAAAAATTAGAACAGGAGAATTTGAAAATGCTATATAACTTTGATGAGTTAGTCAATCGTAGAGGGAGTGGTTCTTTAAAGTGGGATGTTAAAAAGAATCAGTTGCCTATGTGGGTTGCAGATATGGATTTTAAAACAGCACCTGAAATTATAGAATCTCTTAAAAATCGTGTAGAACATGGTGTTTTTGGATACAATGATGTTATGGATGAATGGTATGTAGCTATCTGTAATTGGTGGAAAAAAAGACATGATTTTAATATTGAAAAAGAGAGCTTAATATTTTGTACAGGTGTAGTTCCTGCAATTTCTAGTATAGTAAGAAAAATGACTACAGTAGGAGAAAATATATTAGTTCAAACTCCAGTATATAATATTTTCTTCAATTCAATAGTGAATAATGGGAGAAATATTTTAGAGAATAAGCTAATTTATGATGAAGGAAGATATAAAATTGATTTTGAAGATTTAGAAGAAAAATTATCTAATCCTCAAACAACAATGATGATATTATGTAATCCTCACAACCCGGTGGGAAAGATTTGGGATAGAGAAACGTTAGCGCGTATTGGAGAGCTTTGTAAGAAACATAATGTACTTGTAGTTTCAGATGAAATTCATTGTGATTTAACAAAACCAGGAACTTCATATATACCATTTGCATCTGTTTCAGAATGTTGTGCTCAAAATAGTATTACATGTATTGCTCCAACTAAGGCATTTAATATTGCTGGATTACAAACAGCAGCAGTAATGATTCCAAATAAGCAAATACGTCATAAGGTAAATCGTGGTCTTAATACAGATGAAGTTGCAGAACCAAATAGTTTTGCAATAGTGGCTACTATTGCAGCTTTTACAAACGGAGAAAATTGGTTAGAGAGTTTAAGAGAATATTTATTTGAAAATAGGAGAATTGCAGAAGAATTTTTAAATAAAGAATTACCAGAAGTAAAACTTATATCAGCAGAGGCTACGTATCTTTTATGGTTAGATTGTAAAGAAATATCAAATTCATCCGAAGAGTTAAATAATTTTATATGTGATGAAACTGGATTACGTTTATCTAGTGGTAATAGTTATGGTGAATGTGGAGATGGATTCTTACGTATGAACATTGCTTGTCCAAGGGAACAATTAATTGATGGATTAAATAGATTGAAGAAAAGTATTGACTTGAAGTTAACTTCAGCACGTAATATGGATATATAAGAAAAATAAATATTATAAAAGTTTTAGGAGGAAGTTATGTTATTTGATTTTACGTATTATAACCCAACAAGAATACATTTTGGAAAAGATTCTCTAAATAATTTAAAAGGAGAACTTGATAATTTTGGAGAGACAGTACTTTTAATGTACGGAAAGAATTCTATAAAGAAAATAGGATTATACGATGAAATAATTAAGATTTTAAATGATGGTGGAAAAAAGGTTGTAGAGCTTTCAGGAGTTATGTCAAACCCTACTTATAGCAAAGTATTAGAAGGTGGAAAACTAGTACGTGACAATAACGTAGATCTTATTTTAGCAGTTGGGGGAGGTTCGGTAATAGATTGTGCTAAAGCAATTTCAGTTTCTGCTTATTGTGAAGGAGATGCATTTACAAGATATTGGATGAATTTTGAACCAGTTAATAATAAAATTATTCCTGTAGGATCAGTATTAACAATGGTTGGTACAGGATCAGAAATGAATGGTGGTTCTGTTATAACAAATGAAGAATTAAAACTTAAAAATGGAAGAGTTTATTCACCTGATGTATATCCAAAGTTCTCTATTTTAAATCCAGAGTATACATTCTCAGTTCCTCAATATCAAATGGTTAGTGGAATTTTTGATATTATATCTCATCTTATGGAACAGTATTTCTCAGGAGAGGATAATAATACAACTGATTATGTAATTGAAGGTCTTCTTCGTTCTGTAATTGATAATGCAAGAGTAGCAATTAAGAATCCGAAAGATTATGAAGCAAGAAGTAATATTATGTGGAGTGCAACACTTGCGCTTAATACAATGGCAGGGCTTTCAAAGACTCAAGATTGGGAAGTTCATATGATTGAACATCAATTAGGTGCATATACAGATTGTGCTCATGGTATGGGATTAGCTGCAATTTCTATACCATATTATCGTCATATATATTCTTATGGATTAGATAAATTCGTAAGATTTGCAAAAAATGTATGGAATGTATCTGAAGAAGGTAAAAGTAAGGATGAAGTTGCAAAAGAAGGTCTTTCTTGTTTAGAAGCATTTATTAAAGAATGTGGAATAGTTACTTCAATTAAGGAACTTGGAGCAACAAAAGAAATGTTACCTCTTATAGCAAATCCTAAAAGTCTATTATTAGGTGCAGCTGCTCAGTTTGGTA
>OLRB01000859.1_pt1 | contig 15462 bp, 14 predicted proteins | sample 1672751 | NCBI WGS metagenome assembly OLRB01 (sample SAMEA3136720, study PRJEB25190) | human gut metagenome | biome: human gut; feature: human-associated habitat; material: faeces | place: Austria | collected 2013
GATGTCGCGGGCCAGCGCCTCGTGCCTGGCGGCCATGCGGCTGACGGGCCTGGATTTGAACATGCGGTAGCCGCGCGGCGTGACGAGCCCGCAGTCCAGCGAAGCGGCCAGCACCCTGCAGATCGGCCCGACCCTGAAACGGTCCTTGAATTCGTCGATGTAAGCGGCCATCAACGCCGTGTCGGGTCGAGCCGTGCCGCGAAAAAAGCCGACGCCGTCGTCAATATCTCGTTCGCCCGCCTCAATCGCGCGACCTCGGCCCGCAAACTCTTCAACTCCGCCATCGCGTCTTCGGCCGACCGCTTGGTCTCCGCCGCGACCGTGGCGTCCGTCTTGTTGCGCCAACGGCGCAGCGTCTCCGGCGCGGCCCCCGGATCCTTGGCGACCTGTTCGATCGCCTTGGTCTCCGACGAATACGAGCCGCGCGACTCGGTCAACAGCCTGACGGCCTTCGCCTTGAACTCCGGCGTGTATCTCGTTCCTTTTGTCATGGTTCCATCATCTCCCATCGAGTTAGGGGGAAATGCGGAACAAAAATCAGTTCATATCACACAGGCTGAGGGAGAGACAAAAGAAGGGCGTCAGCAAGAAGCTGACGCCCTCTCAACATTTCAACATTCCCAAAGAAAACTCAGTACGATCCAGTCCCCTTAAACACTGCCACCACAGTCTTCAACAGAATCACGATGTCCCCCGTGATAGACCAGTCCTGAATATACGACACATCCGCATACTCCGACTGTTCCTGAGTCAAATCGCTGCGTCCGGAAATCTGCCACGGTCCAGTAATACCAGGCTTAACCAGCAGTCTCGTGGAATACAGCATGTCATATCGCGCGACTTCTTCAGGCAGCGGCGGGCGAGGCCCAACCAAGCTCATATCGCCCTTGAACACGTTAAAGAACTGCGGGAACTCATCCAGCGATGTTTTACGAATAAAGTGACCGATCTTAGTCACGCGTGGATCGTCCTTGAGCTTGAAGATAAAACGATCCTCAATGCCGCGTTCCTTAGCCAGTTTCGCCTTGATCTCGTCGGCATCAGTGCGCATGGAACGGAACTTGTACATGGTAAACGGCTTGCCGTAAATGCCGATGCGCGTCTGCGAATAGAACACAGGGCCGCCGTCTTCCCGCTTGACCTTGTATGCCACCCATAGCATGATGGGCGAGCTCAAGATAATGGCGATACCGGAAAGCACGATATCGCACACACGCTTGAGGATGCGGGTAACTGTTGAGTACTGCGTCAGTCGTGCAGTGACTACTGGCATCGTCGGATCGTTGCGGAAATGCAGGTCAGCGCCGCTCAAATCAGCCACAGAGGTAGTGAGGGCCAATTCAATGCCCATGGATTCCACGGCCAGGGACAATGTACGCATGGTCTCAGAATCACGGGTAAGTACATCAGCTACCAATACGGTACGTGCCTTCATACGCTTCGCGGTTTGCGGCAAATGCGAGTTGAGTGGCAACACCTTCAGTCGTGCCTCAGCATCGTTGGCAGGAGTGAAGGGCACCGACACCAAATGCTGCGCCGAATCCGGGTCATCCTCGTTCTTGACTGAAGCCACTGGGCACACCGCAATTGGCGCGTAGCCGAGGCCACGGCACTGGCGCAATTGTTCGACCGTCCGGTGGATACCTTCCGGAGACCCAATAACCACAGTCGGGTAGTTGAATTCGCTATTCATGCGGTTGCGGTGCAGCGCGCGGCGCATAATCCAACGCTCGATAATAACCAACACCAGTGAAACCAGCGGAATGAACACATTCAACGACCGGGGAAGATTGAGGTGGAACAGGTACCCCAACGTGCACAGCATAATGAAATCGATGAACGCAGCGTTCAACAGCTTGGCGTACAGGGCATAGCCCTCACCCATGGTGTGCCGTTCATAGGAGCGTGCGGAATACAGACTGATGAGCCACGATACGCAGGTCAACAGCAGGAAGCTAAAAACGCCGTATTCGCCGGGGCCAATGCTCTGCACATAGGTATAAGCGAAAGGTCGGAGCAGGAACACGATGTACGTGGACACAATGGTCATCAGCAGATCAAGCACGACCAAGGTCGTGTTATAGAGATATCGCCACTTCGGCACAGAATAGCCCATCAATGGACGTATGTTTGTGGTGTCGTTATGTGTGGAGCTGCCGTCCGGTGTAGAGGAGAAGTAGGTGCCGTCAAAGAATGTCGGCGCAATGTCACATTCGGCAACGGGGGAGAACGAAGCCGAGGACCGGCTCCCGCTCGCCCGTACTTTGGGCATTGCCATGGTCGCGGTGCTTGTTGCCTGCGACTCTGCTGCTGTGCCTCTGTCCTTCGGCATGATACTGGATTCTTCCTCCATCGTTCCCCAAAAACCGCAAGAAACATTCATTCTCTCGCCCACCCTAGCACGAATGCCACCCCCCCCCTATAGCAAAATCCGCCCAAAAAGTGAATCCCTTGTAACATTCATGTGAAGATGAAGTGGTGGTGGGCGGACGCGGATTGGTCACAGTCCGACGTATCGGACTAAAATAGTGCGCTAGTGGTTTGTACGCAGGCCCGCAAGGTAGCGTTGTAAGTATGAAGAAGGACTGAGCCCATGCACATTATGTTCGTCTGCACCGGCAATATCTGTCGTTCTCCCATGGGCGAGTTGCTGCTCACCCGCTACCTTTCCGGTACCACAGTGCAGGTTTCCAGCGCGGGCACGCATGGCTTGCCCATGCACCAGATTGACCCCAACAGCGCCCTGCTCATGGAGAGCGTGGGCATCGAACCGAGTGGGTTCCGCTCTCGACGCCTGACACAGCCGATGGCCAAGTCAGCTGATCTGATCCTGTGCTTTGAAAAGGATCAGCGCAAAGACATCGTCACGTTGGCTCCCACCGCTGTGAAATACACGTTCCTATTGGGTGACTTCGCCAACATGTGCGAGTACTGCGCGCGCAACGGGCTGGTCAAGGGCTTGACCATTCAGGAACGCTTGCAGTCAGTGATTGACTCTGCTTCCATTATTCGGCCCATGCTTCCCGAACCCGAGGATATTGAGGATCCGCACGGTAAGGAATATGCAAAATTCCGCACTGCCGCCGAGCAGACAAACAAGGCGCTGCGCACCATCCTGACCAGCATGCGTAAGCACTACCGCGTTGAGGAAGCTCCGGTGCGCCCTCAAATCACGCGGCAGTATGCTTACACGGTCTGACATCAAGCTGACGTAAGACGTAAGTATTCACGTCATTCTCACGCCGGTTTCATCTCCCGATACGATTTGTCCGTTACAGTGGCATGCTGTTGGGTGATGACAGTGGGAGTAATGAGTGACTGATTCTAATATTGCCGGCATCGCCGAGGCGGATTTCGGGAAAGCCGGCGTCTCGTTTGATAATGATCGACCGATATTGGTCGATTCCTCAGATTTTTTGTTCTATGCGGCGCTCGCCATGCTGCCGATTGACGGCACAGTAGCAGGCCTATACATGCCGTTTTGGACGCCGCTTTCTCCGTGGTTGTTTATGGCATATGCGGTAGCGAACTGGCGTTTGCTGCCGCAGGTTTGGCACCGTTTCCGCGCATTCTTCCTGTTTCCGGTGCTGTTAATCGCGCTGTCTGCAGTGGATTGGTGTCTGGTAGCATTCCATCGGCTTCCGGCGCTGGTGTCGCTGGCCGGCGTGGCTGGGGCTCTCGCCTGCCTGTGTGCGTTGGACATGGCATTACGTATCAAGCGCTTGTCTTGGCGGCGCATGTTGGATCTGCTGATTCTCGTATATTGGTTCGCCTTCGCAGTCGGCGTGGTGCAGCGGTTGTCAATCATGTTTGATTGGACTTCCGTAAAGAACTTCTTCATTCATCTGATGAGCCGCCAGTACATCAGCAGCACTTCGCATTGGGGCGGTGGCCGCCCGCAGTTTCTGTTCGCAGAACCGAGCTATATAGGTATGCACCTGTTCGGTGTGCTGCTGCCGCTGATCTGGCTGGTGCGTGGTCGTGACCACAAGCGTGCAAACCAACTGCGCGTCCTTATCATGGTATTCGCTGCAGGCTCGGTGCTCATGGGTGCAGGCGTGCGCATCATTCTTGACTCGATTATCGCGTTGGTGTTTGTGATTATCGAGATGAACAGTTGGCACACGTGGCGCGGCCGGCTTGTGGCGTTCGGGGAACTGGTGGTCACGGTCGGTCTCGGCGCATGCAGCGTGGCAGTGAACCATCGGTTGAGCTCCATAGCCGAGCTTGGCTTTGACGGTGACGGTTCGTTCTATGCCCGTTTATGGCAGTCACTGGGACCAGGTGCGGGTGCGTTGAAGCATCCAAAGCAGTTGTTGCTCGGCTATGGCGCAGGCAATCTATCCGATGCCACCCATCAGGGTGCCGATACCGCAGTGCGGTCTCTGGAACGTCTGGGCCTGAACGCTTCGGCACCGAAGGGCTGGTACGCACAAGTGACACCAGCAAACATGTTCACGATGAGCGCCTACACCAGCTTTTTCGTGGAGTTCGGCCTGATTGCTTCTGTAATTCTCGTGGTACTAGTGCTGCGGTGGATTAGCCATAACCATGCCTGGAACAAGACCACTGTCTGCTGGCTGCTGTTGACCATATACCTGTATGTGCAGTTCGAAGGATATGCCTTTTATGCCCTTCCACTACTCCTATGGGCAGTGGCTGCCGTGCCAAGGCTTAAATCAAAACGAGAATTCTGATGACTCATATATTTGGAGTATTCCGATCATGGTGATTGTGCATTGGCTTATTTCGGCGGTTTACTCGAAGTTATTCTTGCTCGTGTGAAGAATAGCCTCATTCCCGGATTCAATTTGTAAGTGCGACGCTCGTCTTTGGGTGGCTTGTCTTCGGCATTAGCTTGCCGAGCTCGCGGTACCAAACCTCGTTGGGCGTTTCCCAGTCCAGGACCTTCATGGGGTGTCGTTGATCTCCTGGACGATGGCCTGCAGGTCCTCGTCCGTCAGGTCGTCGAAGCTGGTTCTCTTGGGCAGGTAGCGGCGGATGCGCCCGTTGCGGTTCTCGTTCGTGCCGCGCTGGTGTGAGGAGTAGGGGTCCGCATAGTAGGTGAGCATGCCCAACGCCTCGTCCACGAGCAGGTGGCAGGAGGATTCGGTGCCGCTGTCCCAGGTCCGGTCGATGCGCGCGGGCGCGGGGATGTCCTTGTGGATGTCGTATTCGGCGCGCGCGGTCGCCGGCGCGCCCTTGTCGGGGATGAACCGGGCGGACAGCCTGCGGCTCTTGCGTTCGACCTGCGTGTCGATGCGCCGCTTGGACGGGGACGCGCCGACCACGGTGTCGGATTCGAAGTGGCCGAACTCATGGCGCGAGTCCACCTTCTTCGGCCGGTCCGTGATCGGCACGCGCATCGGGATGCGCGGCCCCCTCGCCCTCCTGCCCTTCGAACGCGTGCGGTGCCGCTTGCCGCGAGGCAGGTACTGCCTGAGGTCCAACGCCCTCTGCGGTTTCGCGTGGATCCACTGGTGGAGGCACGCGTGGCTGATCCTCATATGCGGGTCGTCGGGCCATTCGACCTTCAGTCGCCCCTCGATCCTTTCCGGCGTCCACCCCTTCCTGAGCGCGTCCATGACCCATGCGGGCAACGGGGAGTACGCTATGCGCATGGGCTTGCGCGGCTGGCGGGCGCGTTGTTCGGCCTTCCTCTGCGCGGTCATGGCCGAGTAGAACGGACGGGACGTCCACGCGCCCGTCTTCAGCCGTTTCGGCCTGTAGGGCCGGTAGGACTCGTTCTCGTCGGACGCGAACCACGGGCCGCGTCCCGGCTCGCGGCTGACGGTGGACTTGTCGCGGCCGATCCTCAACGCGATCTGGCACACGCCGAGCCCGTCACGGTTCCTCAGCTCGTCGATCCGGACCCGCTCTTCGGCCGACAGGTGGGAATACACTTTCGTCATGGGCGCAACACCTTCTCCAGTTAGAACCTGAACACTTCCAACCATAGAGCGGGTGTTGCGCTTCTATCTAGAACCCGGGCTCCCCCGAAAAATAGAAGATAAGTGGTACGCTACTACTAAGTTTAGTCGAGATGGAGGGCGTGCGGAGCTGTGAGCCGGAGCAACTATGGATTGGCGGATCAGTGCGGTTATGTTTGGTTAACTGCAATTAGGTACCGTTATGTCTGAACTGATTCGTGTAGCACAAGTTGTCGGCAGAATGATGGGCGGCGGCGTGGAAGCCACCGTCATGAATCATTATCGTCATATCGACCATAGCCGTATCCAGTTTGATTTCATCGTACAGAATGACTCCACGGTGGTTCCTGAGGATGAGATCAAAGCACTCGGTGGCCGAGTATTCACGATACCTTCCTATAAGCATCTGTCTGCATACATAAATGCATGCGAGCAGTTGTTTTGCGATCTCAAGCCGACGATTGTACATTCGCATATGAATGCATTGAGTGTATTCCCGTTAGGTGCCGCTAAGAGAGCGGGCGTACCGGTACGTATTGCGCACAGTCACTCGACCAGTAATCCGCGTGAGTACACGAAGACCGCAGTGAAGATGGCTTTGCGTCCGTTTGCGAAGGTATATCCCACACATTATGCAGCTTGCTCGCATTACACGGCTCAGTGGCTATTTGGCGAAAAGCTTGATGCTGCCGGCAAGGTCAGGATTATTCGTAACGCTATTGAGCCCGAGATATTCCGTTTCAATCCTATGGTGCGAGCCGCTAAACGTGCCGAGTTGGGTGTTGCTGACAATCAACTGCTCATCGGTCAAGTGGGGCGTATGTGCTTCCAGAAGAACCAATTGTTCACGCTTGATGTGTTCAAACAGGTACTCGAGTGTCATCCAAATGCTGTCCTTGCTCTCGCGGGCGATGGCGACATGATGAAGCAAGTGCAGGCACGGATTCATGAACTTGGACTCGAACGTTCGGTACGCATGCTGGGTGTACGTAACGATATTAGTAGCTTGTATCAAGCGCTCGATGTGCTTGCTTTCCCCTCCACCTATGAAGGGCTGGGTATGGTCTCTATAGAAGCACAAGCTTCAGGATTACCGGTGATCGCATCCAATTATGTTCCGAGGGAGGCGAGCATTATCCCCGGTCTCGTTAAATTCTTTCCATTGGATAAAACCGATGCATGGGCAGTTGAACTTGCAGAAATGTCACCCGTAGCCAAACGAAGTGATGAAAAAAACGCCATATGCCATGCCGGGTACGATATCAAAGACAGCGCACAACAACTTGGTGAATGGTATAGTCAACTCGTCGATAGTAGTGTGATACATTCTTGACATAAAATAAGGGGCACTTGAATTTGAGAATATTAATGGTGACCAGAGGACTGCAACGTTCCAATGGTGTAGCAAGCTATGTTATGAATTATTACAGGGCGTTGCATGGTCCTGAAATGCGATTCGATTTCTTGGTGATAGATGATGTTGGTTCACCGTATTATAAGGAAATTGCGGGTAATGGGGATAACGTGTTCCTGCTTCCTTCATATATCAAACATCCATTAAAATTTTTCTCACTTATTCTCAATATATTTAAGAAGAGTCATTATGATGTCGTTCATTGCAATGTCGTTAATAGCGGAGTTCCGGTGCTTGCTGCAGCAGCTGCATTCAATGTTCCCATTCGTATATTGCATAGTCATGCTGCACAGAATGGTGATGTTTGGTGGAAGCAATTAAGGAATAAGCCATTTTCTGCGTTGGCTCTGCATTTTGCGAACAAATATATCGCATGTTCGCATAAAGCCGGTGATGGCCTATTTGGGAAGAGAAAATACAGGATTATACCTAATGCAATAAACATATCCCGTTTTCGTTATTCGGAGGTTGCGCGGAACAAAATTCGAGGGATCGAAAATTGTGGAGATAAAATTGTTGTGATGACGGTTGGTAGGATCACAACCCAGAAGAATCCCTACTTTATTGTCGATATCATTCGCGAACTTGCCAACAGTAAAGTTGACTTCCGTTTCTGGTGGTTCGGGGATGATGAACTGAATGGCGATGTACAACGATATGCCGAAAAACAGGGCGTCAGCCAATATATTTCGTTCAAGGGATCAGTTGGAAACGTGAATGAATACTATTCCGCGGCCGATGTCTTTGTTCTTCCGTCATTATATGAGGGTTTGCCGGTATCTGGAGTGGAAGCGCAGACGGCAGGATTGCCTGTGTTGTTTTCGGATCAAATTACTCGTGAGACATCAATGAGTGTTTTAACAGATTTTCTTCCAATAGACGATGCGAACCTGTGGGCGGAAAAGATTCTTCTGGATAGGCATTATGATCGGTCAAACTATATTAGATCGGTCGTTTCAGATAGTTTCGATATACGTTGTTGTTCAAAACAGATGATTAAAGAGTATTCGATATCAATGTAGGTTTTATAATGATCCGAAATAGATATACATTCTTTGATATAATATTGTGTATTTCTTTTTTATTGAATTCCGTTTCGGTATATTCAAAAAGCAACTATTCACATAGACTAAACTATGCATCGCTATTCATAGCTGCTATGTGTTTACTGTTTGTGCTTCTTTCTAACATGAGCAAGGAGGTGTGGTCAAAAGCAATTTACATTGGTTTCATATGTATTGTTGTAGGGTGTTTACCGTTCTTTGTTTTGTATTTCGTGCAGCAGTCAGATATTTCTAAGCAAATTTTTCGTTTCGTATTGATTGTGCCGATCTGCTCTATGTATCTTTTTCTGCGATCGTTATATGGGATTAAAGTAGTCTTGAGGAATTTCGTAAATGCCTATATCATTTTGGTAATACCTGGCTTTATAATTTGGATATTGTATTCACTGGGTGTTGTATCGTCTAATATGTCATTAGACGTTTCTTGGGGTAGTTACACTACTGTAAATGGGGTTTATGGAATAGAGTGGTTCACTCAATATAGTGATATTAATCTCAGCATCGGAAAACTCTGGAAGTTCACATCTGTTTTTATCGAAGCGCCGGCCTTTGCAGCTTTTGCCGTATTGTTCGGATGTATTTCGATTTATCTCGCAGATTCTTCGTTGGTTGCTGTCTTAATAATAGTGATTAGTGGATTGTGCTCCTTTACGACAACCGCATATCTTGGTTTTGGATTATTGTTATTGCCCTTACTATATAAAGCTTTTTATAATAGCAAAACAAGAATATTGAAATTTTTATTCCTTGCGATTGGTGTATTATGCATTTTAGGGAGTTCGTTAGTTTTTGTTAAAATAATGTCAAATAAGATTGCGACTTTTTCCGGAGGAATTCATCTTCTTGACTTTCTTTCCGGTTTAAAGGCGTTTATTGATAATCCGATATTTGGTCATGGCGTTAATGATTATCGGGCATCTTGGCTTCAATTTGCTTCCGATCATCAAAGTGGTGTATCACAAACTAGTACCTTGATGTCAGTGTTATCCCAGGGAGGCTTACTATATCTTTTTCCATTTATATATCCGCTTTTTAATATGTATAAATCGGAAATGAAAATTTATAAGCCATTTGTTATATTTTTTTTAATACTGTTTTCAATTTGTATTGCTTTTGAGGATAGTTTTATTACGTATCTTCTTATATCATTCGGGTATATTGACATGACAAATAGATCTGGCGGTAAGTGTTCTCTACGGGAAAGGATATGAGATTGTCTTCTGTTGGCATCGTCACTTATCATGCTGCGTATAACTTTGGTTCCGTACTGCAGGCTCTAGGCACTCAGATTGCCTTTGAAAAGCATGGTTGTTCGGCATCCATTATTAACTATCGTCCTTCTGGTCAGCGAGCTTTTTATGAGACGCTATATCGTACGAATCATTCATTAAAAACGTTGATTAACGATCTATCCCTGATCTCAGTGAAATCGGATCGTCTTCTTCGTGCTGAACGATTTGAGCGTTTCATCAATCAGCAGCTCAATCTCACGGAATGTGTTGAAAAGGCTTCGGATTTGGGAAAATTCGCTGATTCTTTCGATATATACGTGAGCGGTAGTGATCAAATTCTGAATATTCATTCTAATGAATATTCGGGAAGCGACTGGGATGCCATGAAGCCTTACTTATTAGATTTCACAAATCGTCGCAAGGTAAGTTATGCTTCATCTCCTGCGAATATGACACGGGATGAGATCAAACACATTGTTCCCGACCTTCAAAAGTTCACGATGCTGTCTGCACGTGAACAAGATGCCGCCGAAATGATTGGCCAACTCGTGGGCAGGCCCTGCGCCAATGTACTTGACCCCACGTTGCTTGTCGGGGCTGATTCATGGCGTAGGATTGCGACACGTGCAGCGGATGAGATGAATCTTCCGAAAAAATATGCCTTGATATATTCGCTAAACGGCACGAAAACCGTTATGCAGCAGTATTCCCTATATCGCCGTGTCAGTGATATTCTTAATATGCCGGTTGTCTTGATTGCCCCGTTTGCGTGGTTCCCGACGAACAAGCATATTGTTGATGGGCGAGCCGCTGGGCCTGCGGAGTTCATCAATATCATCGATCACGCTATTGTGGTGATTACCGATTCTTATCATGGAACCTTATTCTCCATGAATCTGGGTACTCCTTTCCTGTCGATGAGCAACGGAAAAGGGTCGAGCACGCGAAAGGACCAGGTTCTGCATCGTATGCAGGCCAGTGAATCCATCGTCAAAGGGATAGAGGATGCTGTTCATTATCTCGAACGATCAGGTATCCCCTCAGTTCATGATATCACAAAACCTCTTGCGGGAGCTCGGCAATTCTCAAAAGATTACATTGCTCACACCCTTGACTTCTAGAATCGATTGTGCATAATGGCAAATCATAGGAAAAAGCCGAAAATACATTCGGTGAAGTTCAATGTTCTCATGAATATGCTTCTAACGACATCGCAGATGTTGTTTCCTTTAATCACCCTGCCGTACGTTTCTCGTATTCTTTCCACGTTTGGTACGGGTGCAGTTGCTTACGTGCAAAGCGTTGTGCTGTATTTTTCGATGGTCGCGCTCCTAGGCATACAGAACTATGGCATCAAGGTCTGTGCTATGGTACGCGATGATATAGTGGAATTATCGAAAGTCGTAAAGGAACTTTTGGTCATTTTGCTGGTGTCCACGAGCATTGTCTTTGCGGTTTATCTATTATCGATATTCCTCATTCCGACTTTCTCTCAACAGCGGACACTGTTCCTGATTTTCTCAGTTGGATTCTGGCTTTCTTCGTTCGGTGTGGAATGGTTCTACCAAGCCATTGAACAGTACGGTTACATTACTGTACGGAACATTGTATTCAAGTTTATTGGCCTTATTCTGATGTTCCTATTTGTCCACCAGAGCTCGGATTATATTGTGTACGGCATCACCGTGCTCGTTGCTGGCTACGGTATGAATATCCTCAATCTCCTGCGTCTGCGCAAACTCGTGGATTTCTCTATCAGGCAGCGTCTGGAATACAAAGAACATCTTAAGGCTATGTTCTGGTATTCAATTGCATCGATTTCGTCCGGCATGTATACCCAAACGGATATCGTGGCTCTCGGTTTTCTCGGTAACATCAATATGGTTGGTCTCTACCAACTTGTTGCGAAAATCAAGAATGTGCTCATCAAAGCCGTGAACTCCGTTGGCAATGTGATGTTGCCACGTATTTCTTACTACAAGGCCAATGGGGACAAGCAGGCAATTATTAATCTGATGGCCAAGAATGTCAACTTCATCGGTGTGGTATCTGGTGCTCTGATCGGTGGAACGGTTCTGTGTTCGGATTCCGTTGTACAACTTATGGGAGGCAAGGACTTCTCTGGATCAGTCGTGCCACTAATGCTCGCTGTTCCAGCTATATTATTCTCATCGCTCAATATCGCTTTGGGAAATGAACTGATTGCTGATTCACGCGAAAGGGAATGGGCAATACTTAATGTTATTGGATTCACATGTTCGGTTGTATATGCTATCACATTTATTTATTTTTTTGGCGTTGCCGGAGCTGCAATATCGAATTCTCTAACCGAATTGACCGTACTTGTTTTGCGATGCTCGCGCGGCAAAGGATTTATACGGCAAATTTTGCCACAAACCGATTACCACAAGATTGGTATCGTATCCGTTGTATCGGTATTTATCGCTTTGCTGCTGAAATCACAACTTGCATTCACTCCCGGATTCATCTCTCTCATTGTGAACGGATGTTGTTTTATGGGAATATATTGCATCGGACTTGTTCTGGCGCATGAATTGTTTGTCGCCGAAATGATTCATTCTATTATCAAAAGGTAGGAGAATACTATGACTGGTCCCGATAAGTTGTTAACCATCTCGGTTGCTGCGTATAACGCTGAACCATACTTGGAACGATGCATATCCTCTGTCGTTTCCTGTCCGGATGCAGCACGTCTGTGTGAAATCATTATCGTAAATGATGGCTCCCACGATTCGACTTCGGATATTGCCCACCGTTTTCAAAGCCGGTATCCCCAAGCAGTACGCGTGATTGATAAGGAGAACGGAGGATATGGCTCCACCGTTAATGCCAGTCTGAAGCACGCAACAGGACGGTATTTCCGGCTCCTTGATGCGGATGATTGGGTGGATACTGAACATCTATCCGGCTTCTTGAGAGAATTGTGCGCTTGCGATGTGGATGTGGCTTTATCCCCGTACCTCGTATGTAATGATCAGACCAAGGAAGAAACCCCGGTAACACTGTCGGAATTGCATGCAGCTCAGGCGGGACGTTTTGAAGATCTCGATTTCTCTCGGACACATTTAACAATGCATGCGATGACTTTTCGGACCGATTTACTGAGACAGGCGGGAGTTCACCTTGATCACCATGTACTCTACACAGACTGCGAATTCATTACCCAGCCGCTTAGATTTGTTGACACATATCAGATGTTGACAAATCCATTGTATTGCTATCGAGTGGGCCGAGAAGGTCAAAGCTGTGATTATCGACAGACTGTACGGCATAAGGATGATCTCAAAACCGTCATCAAAACCTTAACGCCGCTTTATGATGAGCAACTCCCCGGCAACAAATCGGAATTTCAATACTCACAGTTCCTTGGCCTCTACACTCAATTGTTCAATGCATGTTTTCTTCCCCGTGATGCTGCATGGGTGCAACTTAGAAAGCTATGCGAAGAGATGAAACCTCTTAATCCGAGAATGTGGGATAAATTCCTGCGGCATCGCGTCGATATTCGCATGGCGCTGTCCACGCATGGACTTGCGTTTCCTCTTCTGTGTGTGCTTCAGCGTAAACGACTCAGCTATAGCGAGTGAAACCGACAAATGCATTCAGCATATTAATTTAAGGAGTATATAAAATATGCAAGTCATCAAGCATGCACATGAACGCAATGCGCGGATCGTGGTCTCATTGTTGAAACAGCATGGCGTGAAAAATATTATTGTTTCACCCGGCTCCACGAACCTGCCGGTAGTTGTCTCTGTGCAGCATGACCCGTATTTTCATGTTTATTCATGCGTGGATGAACGTTCTGCAGCTTATATGGCATGTGGCATGGCAGCGACAACCGGGGAGCCTGTCGCGTTAAGCTGCACTGGAGCGACTGCTTCCCGCAACTATCTGCCCGGCCTCACTGAAGCGTATTACCGTAAGCTTCCGGTGATAGCCATCACCTCATTCAACGGGGATTGGAACATCGGTCAGCTTCTTCCGCAGACGCTCGATCGGCGTATCGTTCAGAACGATGTAGCGCTTGTCTCAGTGGACTTGCCGGTCATTAAGGACGAGACGGATGCCTTGTACTGCAATCGGCTCGTTAACCAAGCCATTCTGGAGTCCATACGTCACGGTGGCGGTCCCGTGCATATCAACTTGCCTACTGTCTATGACAACACCATGGATCCCGGCCCAGTTCCCGTAAGCAGGTGCATCCGACGTTACATGCCGTCCGACCCATTTCCAGAGATCGGCTCACATAGGAACATTGTGATTCATATCGGTGCTCACATCCGATTCTCGAAGGAAGCAGAACAGTCGATTTCGGATTTCGCTGACCGTTACGATGCAGTGGTGCTGTGTGATCATACTTCCAACTACCACGGTCATAACCGACTCCTCGGCACGCTGACCACAGACAACCTCCATTCCGGTTCAGCTCAATGGGACGCGCTGAAACCCGACCTAGTCATTTCGATGGGGGAAATCTCCGGTGACTATCCGACCACGAATTACCTCAAGGCCGTACATGCCGAGACCTGGCGTGTGTCCTTGGATGGGGAATTGCGCGACCGATTCGACGGATTGACCAAAGTTTTCGAGTGCGATACCGAGGAGTTTTTCAAGAGATACGCAGCTTTCGGTGAACAGAATGGCAATACACCAGTGAACCGTTATTTTGCTCAATGGGAACAATACGACGAGTCATTGAGACGATCTCTTCCCGATCTGCCATATTCGGGCAGATGGATAGCAGAGCAGACCGCTAAGCAGATTCCCGAGAAGTCGATTATGCATTTCGCAATCCTCAATGCGCTTCGCAGTTGGAACTACTTTGAGCTTAACCCTTCTATTCGTTGTTATTGCAATACGGGCGGCTTCGGCATCGATGGGGCACTGTCCACCACATTCGGATCGGCCTTGGCTGAACCCAACACTCTGCATTTCGTGGTTATAGGTGATCTTGCCTTCTTCTACGACATGAACTCGCTTGGCAACCGGGATATGATGGCGAACATCCGCATCCTTTTGGTCAACAATGGGATAGGCGATGAGATGCGCATGCCCTATTCTACCGGATTTCGCCTCCATGGTGAAGAGCTTCCCTACGTGTGTGCGCAAGGCCATTATCGTGCACAAAACGCCTTCGACAGTCTGGCCAAAGCATGGTGTGAAGCCCTCGGGTTCAAGTACATGTCTGCCTCAAGCAAGCAGGAATACCTCGAACGGCTCCCGGAATTCCTCACAACGCAATCCGACAGCCCTATTATTCTTGAATGTCACACCACCCCGGACGATGACTCCCAAGCCGGAGGGGCGTTACAACTTCTCGATCAGGATTATGTGAATAAGAAGAAGCTCAAGGATGCCATCAAAAATGTCGTTCCAGACAGCATGCTTCGCACTGCGAAGACTATCTTAAGTCGGAAATGACAAATATAGGTATACTGCTTGAATATATCTGAAAGGATTGTTTCAACCGTGTGTAACCGACTTTTCCACCGGTCGTGAGGTTGGCGGAAAAGTCGGTGATGATTTATGCTGAATACCTCGCTGATTTCAACGTATATATAGTGCTTGAAGGAATTGACAAGATAATGGGTTGTTCTTGGAATTCCAAGGACAACCCATTGGACGTTTATGAGTCGGCAGCTATTATTGTCTGGCCACACAATTCGGTGTGACGTCGGCTATGGATTGGCCGCCGGTGACGGCGAGCGTGTCGCCGTCACCCCAGTAGCCGTATCGAACGCGGCCCTAGGGGCGTGCGGCTCGTGGTCGGCGACCGGTGCGCGGGACTGGTCGCCGAC
>OLRB01000864.1_pt1 | contig 15411 bp, 14 predicted proteins | sample 1672751 | NCBI WGS metagenome assembly OLRB01 (sample SAMEA3136720, study PRJEB25190) | human gut metagenome | biome: human gut; feature: human-associated habitat; material: faeces | place: Austria | collected 2013
CCCGCCGCAACAGCTTCACCCGCCACAGCTGCCCCACTTGCCGCAATTGCTCCAACTTGCACTGCTCCATCAGCGATTGCGTGCGCGGCATCTGCTACAACGTCACTTTGCTTGACATCGAGAGCGTCTTGCTCGATTCCCGAACCAGGGAGTTTGCGCAAGTGCCTTCTCAATGTCTCGGCACCTGGTTTGAATGTTGTATACGTCAATCCACCTGACACCAGACCGCCTACAACGGGGACGATGTTTCCAACGCCTTTCGCAAATGTTTCCTTAGTAAGCTGAACACCTACTACGCGAAGCACCTTTTTCAGTATGGGGTAAAATGCGGTTTTCGTGAGCGCTTGCTTTTGAATCGCCTTTTGCACTCCGACGCGAGCAACTTGGTTCGCGAAGGCGTTGATAGAATTCGCCGCCCCACCAACATTCATCATGACACCTAAAAGCATGATGAACTTCGCAAGCGTTTCGTCATCTACCTCGTCGCCGTCTTCAAGAAATGATTGCCAGCCATAAATATATGCAAGTTTTTGCTCGATGCGCATAACATGCGCGAAGTACTGGGCTAAATCTGCAGGCACCGCGGCCGCAAGGGCCAAACCGCCCGGAATACCTGCGGCAAAGGAGAGTGCAGCGCATTTTTTCGTTTCAAAATCAATTGCCTCAACAGCGATAGCATCAAGCACTTCTGAAGGGATGCCCGCAGCACCCGGTGTCTCCACTACAGCAAGGTCGATATTGGCGTCTGGGCAATGCTTTCCCAACTCAGTTCGAAGAAATTTCCCGCGGTCGATTTGGATCATTTTAAGAGATGCTGCAGCCTTGATTACCTTAAGCGCAAACTGCTCGGCTTCGTCCTGCTCGGCCTCGCTGAGCGCAGGAAGCCCGTATTCAACTTCCGGGTTTTCTTCTGCAACGATTTCGCTGGATTGCTCTTCCGCCATATCCTTTGATTCCTTTCCCCGCTCCTCCGACACCGCTTCCCGTGCGGTTCGTTTGGGTGTTTGCTGGGTGACTTGCTATAGCAAGTCACCCTAAACATTGTAGCTTTTACGATGCGCTTATGAGCACAGACGAGCGAAGAAAGCGGATGGGCGCGCGCATCAAGACGTTACGGGAGCAGCAAGGGCTGTCCCAGCGCAAGCTTGCCCTCATGATTGGCTCGAACCAGACGCACATTTGGCAAATCGAGAACGGCACCGTGAACGTGGGACTCGACCTTTTGTGCCGCCTCGCCGATGCCCTTGAAGTTAACGTACGCGACTTGATTGACTTCTAGCCGGCACAAACCCCCAGCAATTGCGAGCGTCCCCAAATAGCTCGCACATGGCGCTCGAGCCAAATCAGGCCGACGCTTTCGCATCGGCCCGCATCTAAGACTTGCTAACTAGTAGGCGCTTCTCGAATTGTACAAGCATCAGGAACTCAACTTGACCACTTTCAGGTCTAGCGATTTCACACTTTGGCTGCTCACAAGGTTATCGTATTCCGTGCCGTCGGCTTTCTTGCTGAACTCCATGGTAATCATGGTGTTCGGTTGCATGCTTTGCCCAACTACCAGATAGTCAGCCAACGAATCCTTGTCATCGAGCTCGATATAACTTCCATCGCTGGCTAACACATTCATTGTGATGTATCCGCTACCATAATGGTCGGCAAGCGAGCCCGCCATACTGATATATCCGCACGAAGCCAGATTGCGCCCAACGTAATCCCGCAACGCACGCGTGTACTTATCTGGTGAGGAATCGATTGCGGTCATGCACGGTGCCGTACCGTCAGCTTCCCCGATTTTCTTTACTGCAAGCACTATCTCTTCCTGAGACTCGCTTGCCACAAGATTATCGTATTCGGTCCCATCTTCCTGCTTCAGAAACTCAAGCTTGATCTCTGTATTGGGTTTCAGATTTTGATCGTAAACAACGTACTGCTTCAGGCTCTCTTCGTCCGTCGGGTTAATATACGCTCCGTCAGCGCTGACGTAGACGATTCCCAAGGTGCCGCTACCATACCGGTCGTGACGCAACTCGTCTAAAGCGGTATAGCCAACAGATGCCGCGTTCATTCCGCGGTAGTCTTTGACGTACCACGTATACTTATCGGGAGAAGGCTTAATCGATTCGCTTTGCTGAACAGCCGTTTCCTGCTGGGCCTCGCCAACTTTCTGCTCGACATTTGATTGCTGGTCTTGAGGCGCGGCACAACCAGCAAGCGCAAGAGCTAAGGCAAGCATTGCGGCGCTTGCTGCAACGATGATCGCCTGTTTCATAATGGTTCCTTTCGGTCGTATTCCATATAGCCACGAACTAAAGAAGCGTCCGCAAAAGCAGCTCGTAGGCTCCCGGCCCAAGCCATACATCAAAAACAACGGACATGCCGGGTGCATTAAGTGCCCAGTTCAGAATTGTCTTTGCAGCAACATGTGACACGTTGTAACGTCCATGGATGTCGTCAATCGCGCCTGCAAGCGCAAGCGCGGCGCACACTGATGCTTCAGAAGAATCGACATTCTCCACAAGTGGTGCAAAAGAGCGAATAAGCCACCCGCGATGGGCGGCACAGCCGGCAGACACACCGTCCTGCCTTGCTTCTTCGTCTGCCATCTTGCGAAGGGTTTCAACCACCTGCGCATCGATTTCGTTCTCGGTAAGCTCGCCAGCCAACGACGGTTCTTCACCCTGCGAAGCCATCAGCAACGCTCGCGCAGCCAGGAGCTGCCCCGCAACCTCTTCTTGTCGTTCTTTGAGTCTTTCTATGTGTACCGCCAGCAGCCCGGGTTCTGCCTCACTTCCAGTTGCTGGGTGCTTGCGCAGCTTTTCACCGATTTCGGGGAGACTCAGTCCCTGCTGCTTTTCCAGGCGGACCACGAACAGCGTTGCAACTTCACGTGCGCTATAAGTTCTTCTTCCCCATGTGCTGTTCTGGGGTTGTACAATACCCAGCCCTCCTTTCCCGTTGTAGCAGCAGCGCTGGATGTCGCGCCGCGGCAATCCTGTCAGGCGCTCAACCTCGGAAATCGTCCAGCCACCGTGTTCGTGTGCGTTGTTCATGTGCCGCCCTCCCGAGTTCCAGCAAATCTGTTCAACGCTTGAACAGCAAGCAGGATTCGGCGATGAACTCGCGAAAGTTTTCTCAGCTTTGATTTCCCGCGCTTTTGGCTGCGAAGCGTTTGGCGTTCGCATATGCAGTCCTTTCCTTTAGCGACTTCGGCTCCAAGGGCCCTTTCGCTATAGGACGTGCAAAATCTGCGAATTAGGCCGATCAGGAGTCAAGGGAGCGAGTGCGGCGGTGTTGCGCTGCCGGTTTGCCGCTTTCGTCAGGCGGGTGATGACGGTATTGCCGTCTGCGATATGGACGTCGTTGTGTTTGCCGGGGCTACACCCGGCGAGCGTGTGCGCCACCATCTGGGCGGCTGTGCTGGTGGTGTGGACCGGCATCGGGTCGCTTCTAGCGTGCGACCTTGGGGCCGTGCCGCTGGCGTGCTACTCCGCGTCGTGCGGCGCGCTGACCGAGGGGTTGTTCTCGGGCGGCGGTCTGCTGATCGAAGGCGTGCTGCTGGTGGTTGCCGCCGTTTCCGCAGTCGTGGCACTGACTCTTGGCGTGCCCGAGCCATCGCTGCTCCCCGCGTTGCCCGATGCCAAAACGCCCTTCGGGATCCTGCACTTCGCGACCGATGGCATTACGCTGGGCTTAACCGCTGATCATACGCTGTTCGATGCTCAGGTGGCTCACTTTTCCCATACGTACCTCTGTATCGTGCGGGATGCGCCGGCTCACGGGGGATCATGCCCTTACCCTCTTGATTTTTCGCTTGATGACTACGCCTTGATCCTGCATGACATTTTGGCGAAAGAGAACGTGTCCTCTCTCATTATTCAATTAGAGACAACAGGATAACGGCGGTTTCGCAGCCCATGGAGCCTGGCACCTCTGCCTTGTTCGCCAAACCCCTAACAAGTACCAGCTTCGCTAACGATTGCAAACTTTGCTAACGCATGCAAACTTGAATGAAGGATGTTACCCTATGATGAAAGAAGTTAACAAAGGAGGTGGCCATGGCCTTAGATTTTGACAATCCGTTCACTCCTGTGGTCGGCAAGGTTCCCCTGCACATAGCTGGACGCGAAATGATCATCGCCGATGTGGAGACCGCTCTTTCCGGCACGGGCAACGATCCAGCTATCATCAGCCTTCTGGTCGGCCCGCGCGGTATGGGCAAAACCGCCCTCCTATCCTATTTCGCCGATGGGGCCGAGTCGTCGGGGTGGATCACGGCTCGTGTCACCTGCGTCGAAGGAATGCTCAATGACATCCTCATCAGAACGCAACGAGCGGCGCGACATCTGGTGGACACCAACCCCTCGCGCAAGATCAAAGGCGCAGGGATTGCCAATTTTATTTCGGTTGAGCTGGAGGATTCGCCTCGCGAGTTATCGAACTGGCGTTCAAAGATGGATGATATTCTGGACGCTTTGGTCGAATGCGACACCGGGCTACTGGTAACGATCGACGAGGTCAATCCTGATATCGACGAAATGGTGACGCTCGTTGCCGCTTTCCAGCACTTTCTCGACGAGGGGAAGAAGGTCGCCCTCATCATGGCGGGTCTCCCGTACGCGGTAACGTCGCTGCTTTCGGGCAAATCGACTTCATTCCTGCGAAGAGCCGCACGATACGAGCTGCAAGCGTTGAACGATTACGAAGTCGAAGAGGCGCTGGTAAGGACGATGCGAGACGGCGGCAAAAGCTTCGAGCCCGATGCCCTTGAAGCCGCGATTGACGCCATCAAGGGCTTCCCCTTCATGCTGCAGCTTGCTGGTTATCGCACGTGGCGCATGGCCGAGGATTCAGATGTCGTTGACATCTCTAGCGTCAACGCCGCAGCAAGCATCGCGCGCAAGGAGCTGGATCAAAGAGTCTACGAAGCGGTCTGGTTCGAGCTGAGCGAAGCCGACAAATCCCTCCTTTGGGCGATGTCGGAAGACTCCGGGGTTACGAAGCAAGCAGATTTGGCTGATAGGTTGAATAAGAAGAGCAGCCATGTTTCAAGATACAAGAAACGTCTGTTGCAGCATGGCGTTATCCAAGAACGGTCAAAAGGCTTGCTGGAATTCTGCCTGCCCGGATTCAGGGAATACTTCTTGGAGCGCATCGCAGAAGAGAGGGATTTGTAAAATCGCCGTGCTCTCAAAGCTAGAGCCCAAAGGAAGGAAAGCGCCATTCCCCCAAAACGAAATCAATTTCATTTTGGGGGAATGGCTGATATCGATTTAATGGCGAATCAACGCCCTATGACTGGAAAACCGCCGTCAGGGGCTTCCCGTCCCCGGCGCAAAGCCCGTGTGCTACGAGGCGAAGCGGACGGCGAACGGGACCGGGGATGCGGCAGCCGAGGGCAGAACCGTCACGCGTTGAGCCATGTCGGCCGCGTTCGCGGCGTTGGCTTCGCGAAGTGCGCGGCGGATGCCGGCGACGACGTCGCCGCGACCCGCCATCTCAGGCGTCAACGCGACATACTCGGCAGGCTCCCCGGCGACGGAAGCCAACACGTCGGACGTGCGCACAACCGCGGAATTGCGATAGAAAGCAGGCCACCAAAGGTTTTGCGCTTCGCCGTTCGCCATATCGCTATGAGCCTCATCGGAAAGCAGCATGATCGAATGGCCGAACGCGCGCTGGGCGCGGAACAGAGCACCGGCGATGCCGTCGGCGACAGCTTCCGGATACGCCATGGCGCTCGGATCGTTCGGCATGCTCACGATTGCCAGCTTCGTGTGCGGGGTGAGCGCACACTCGAGCGCGACGAAGTCGGGCAGCATCGTTTCCTCATCAAGCGGGACCTCAACCAGGCAAGCGCCCCGATCCTCGACGATCGCGCGATACGTCTTGCCGCAAGGCGCAAACGCGATCACTTCGTCTTCGGGCTTAAGCACCGCGTCCATAAACGCGTTGATACCGCTGTCGGCCCCGGCGGTCATGACGATGTCGGAAGCGGCATAGGAGGTGCCGAAACGACACTCCAGCGAAGCGGCAACGGCCGGCGCCGCGCCAAGACGTTCTTTCGTGAACTGCGAAACGAGCATTTCCTCTTCCCTTCCTAGCGCAATCTGCGCACGATGAAACCGCCCCGACGCATACGGCATAGGGGACAACGTCGCCACTTCGCGACGATAACCACAACAATGGGGAAACATATAGAGCATCGAGGCATAGCATGCCCGATGGGGAAAATCAGATACGCTCGAACGAGCAGATTGCTTTCGCAACGATTGGGATTGTAGCGCACGCCACAAGAAGAAAACACCCCTGAGCGCCGATTTCCTCGCAAGCGGCGAATCGGGGTAACATATCGTTTCCGCAGGTCAAATACCCCTATAACCCAAAAATGGTGATGGGTTTTTGAGAAAATACCCCGATTCGCACGAGTGTCTGAGCATCGCAAAAAAGGCTGCATACGCAGCCTTTTGAGCGCCCTGCCGCTTCTCGGACGCGTACGCAAACGGAAGGCGGCTGGTACGTTCACGCGAACGGCTGCCGGGTGGACAGGGGACGAAGGCGTGTTCGCGAAAGCCCTCCAAGAACGCGAGAGGCTATCGCATGAACACACCTCCGCCCTCCTGTTCGCGTGCCGGGACACCGCAAGAAGCGCCACCCCACCCTACGCGTTGCCCAAATCTCGTCATCCTGCTGAGCAAGCATCGGGCACGATCTGCACGACAGCCGCCTAGGAATCGGCGTAGGGCAAGCGCTATCCAATACTCAAGGGAAAGAGCAAAGACATGCCTTTTCAATTCTCGTTACCTGATCGCCTCGTTCAAGCTATCGATGGTTTCGGAATCGAACGCAAACCATCCGGCGGTCATTCGCAAAACACCGCGATAGAAACGGGTCTGGGCAAGCTGCATGGCTCGCTCGGAGAAATCAGGAAACCAGGGCAGCATGCGCTGGCGCAAGCACATTTCAGTGCGCCTCAAAATCCACCGCCACTGCCGCGCTATCGCCGTTTTCGAGGTTCTGGATTGAACGCAACGTAAGCCAGGATTATATGAGCATCGTCTTGAACGGGCAGTAGAGCGCAAACCTCAAACACTATCAGCTATGTTACCGCCGACGACATATCCCCTCCTTACGCAACCAGTTTCAACAACGCTTGGGTTAGCTGCAACAGAGGTGCGTAAAAACCGTTGGGGGATTCACGTTCTACCGCTTCGCGCAAGGCTGGCATCCAGGAAAGCGGGCGGGTGCGCACGAAGTCGACAGCATGCTGCGCCGCGCTCAGGGCGTTTTGCGTATTCGCATCCGCGCCTTCGCTCGCAGCAGAGGGAGCACACCCTGCATCTGCGCCCCAATCCTCGCCTTCACCTGCTCGGCGGCATAATTCGCTTGCCAGCAGAAGCTCGATGCCCATATGGTCCTCATACTGTCTACCTGCCTGCGCCAACTCCAAACCGTTGTCGCGCAAGGCCGTGCGCATCTGATGAGTCGCCTCGCCGAACCCGACGGCACAACCCTGCTGGCGGTAAAACGTCTCCCACGGGGCAACAGCCGGTTTCGGCGGCCCCACAAACAGATGCGCGAACTCCACCGATGCGCGTTGCACTCGATCATCAAGATTACTCGCGCCATCCCTGGCGTCTAAAACACAAACACCGGCTTGCGCTTCCCGCGACGCGGCCGCCGCCTCTTCGCGCCCGTCAAGATACTTCGCCAGCTTATCTGCCGCATTCGCCACCTCGGCGTCTTCGCACGCCGCAAGCTCTTCCCATAGGCAAACATCAAATATAGCCGCACTCTGCACACCTGCCTGCAAGGGCGGCGTTAAAAGCGCGTTGCCGGCAATCGCCAGCCAGGGCGCCACCTGCACAAACGTTTCCCTATCCACCATCATCGCAATCTGCTACCTCTCATGAAAAAGGGAGCCGGTCACCGATTGCAACCGACTCCTACACGCCATAGCTATTGTTCACCACCGCATTTTGGCAGCACGCACTTCGATAGGATCATGTACGCCAGCGCACCCGCGCACACCACACCCGCAAACACTACGACCTCCGGCAGCGTAGGCGCATACACGCCCAGCGCAGTCCACACGTCGCCGGCATCGCCTACCTGAGCGGCAGCCGTACCCAACGTAATGCCGTTGCCGCCATAGACGTTCGGCACGGTGAAGCTGGTGAACAGCAGCCACGCACGCTTGCAGAACACACCAAGCACTATCAGCGCACTCGCCAGCACCACACACGCCGGATTTTCGCGATTCCGAGCGAACACGAGCACCAAGAACGGCACAGCCAAGCCACCGATAATCTCAAACCAGAAGAACGGCGCCGTCTTGCCGGTGGTCATGATAGCCAGCGCCTCGGCCTCGCCCGCACCCGGGTAACCCATGGTCAGACACTCGCAGCCGATGAAGAACGCGTCCACCGCCACGAACACCGCAAGCAGCCCCGCCAGCGACTTCATCAAATCGCGGTCGAACTTGAACAACTTCGCACGGTCAAGCGCCAAAAGGCAGATAAGCAGCAATGCCAGACCCGAATCGCAGGCCGATGCCACAAAAATGGGAGCCATGATCGCCGAGTACCACGCCTTGGCAATCTGCAGGCCGAAAATCCATGCCGTCACGCTGTGCACCAGGATGGCAACCGGCAGCGCCACACGAGAGAGCACTGCCACCTTGCGCTCGTCGCCGCGCACCAACCACACCAGGTCAAGCACGTTGATGACCAGGTAGCACGTGATAACGATCATGTCCCACGCAAGCGGACTGACGAAGTTCAACCCCACGAACATGCGCCACACACGCGCCACGCCGCCAAGGTCGATGAGCACGAACGCGCCAGCACAGCAGATGCATACGATGGACGTGATGACCGCCGGCACCGACACGCGCTTAAACGACTCTATGCCGAACACGTGCGCCGAGCTTGCCACAATCAGACCGCCAGCCGACAGGCCGACGAAGAACATGAACGCCATGATGTACAGGCCCCATGAGTTGGAGTTGTTCATGCCCGTGATACCCAGGCCGTACGTCTGCTGGGCAACCCAGCAGCCCACCGCGGCTAAAACCACCGCCGCCAACACGACAACAACCGCCATAGTTCGCCCGCTGAACAGGGCTTTTCGCTTATCCATCCATCAACCCCCTAGTTCACGTAAAACACTTGCGGGCGCGTGCCCTTTTCCTCGAGCAGCACATGACCGCCACGACGCCAAAGCCTCGACACTGCCGAATCCGGATCATCCAGGTCGCCGAACACGCGGGCATCACCCGGGCAGCAATGCACGCACATAGGCTCGTCGCCGCGATCGGTACGCTCCTTGCACAGGCTGCATTTCTCGGCCACGCCGCGTGGGCGAACCGGCACGTCGGCATCGCCATAGTGGAAACCTGTCGCGCGCACAGGCTCGTTCCAGTTGAACACGCGGGCGTTATACGGACAGGCGCCCATGCACATACGACAGCCGATGCAGCGGTCGTAATCAATCTCCACGCGACCCTGCTCATCTTTGTATGTGGCGCCGGTCGGGCACACCTTCATGCATGCAGGATTCTCGCAGTGCTGGCAAGCAACCGGCAGATACGTACGCGAAAGGTTGGGGTACACGCCAACAGCGTCGTCGAACATCTCCACGCCCTCGGTAAGCACGCGGTTCCACAGCATGCCATCAGGGACGTTGTTCTGCATCTTGCAAGCGATCGAGCACGTGTTGCACCCGATGCAGCGGTGCAGGTCTATTGCGATAGCCAGTTTCGTCATGGACTATTCACCTGCCTTTTTGATCTCAATGAGCGTGTCGTTATACGGAATCATGGGACCGAACATCATGTCGTAACCGCGCGGGTTCATCGTATCGTTGGATACGCTTTGCATCAGCGTCCCATTAAGATACTGACGGTACGTGCTTTCGGCCATAAACGCGCTTTCAGGCTGCACGGCGTTGTTCAGGCGCAGCTTCGTGCGGAACGAACCGCGATCGTTGTACACCTCAACCTCGTCGCCATCGACAAGGCCACGCGCAGCGGCATCGGACGGGTTCAGCTCGATATGCGGCTCGAACAGCTGCTGGATCCACTTCGCACCCGAATAGGCAGAATGCACGCGGAAGCGCGAACGAGCTTGGCTGAACTGCAGCGGGTATTTTTCGCGCAGCGGGTTTTCCGGGTACGCCTCGTTAGGACGCTCCCACTGCGGGAACGCCTGGCCCCACGCCAGCATGTTCTCGTAGTACGGCTCCTGCTTGGTCGAAGGCGTTGCGTAGGTCATGCCCACTTCCTCGCCGACGGTATCGTCCCAATCCAGCACCAGCTTGCAGGCACCGTTTTCCCTGTTCAGCGCTTCAAGTGTGATACCTTCGCACGACGGGTCGTCCGTGGTCAAGATAGCGCGAGCATATTCTTCGCCATTCTCCGGATACAAACCGCCCAGCCCCATGGCTTCGGCAATGCCCTTCTCAATGTAGAAGTCGGATTTGGAATCGAACAGCGGGTCAAGCACCTTCTGGTTCTCCAGAATGTAGCCGTTGGCGTTCTTCACGCCGCCCACGCTGTCGGCGCACTCGAACTTGCTGCACACGGGAAGCACCAGGTCAACGTAGTCAACAACCGAGCTGTGATAGATGTCTGCCAGGCACACGAAGTCAAGCGAATCCAACCAACGCTGCGTTTTTGCCCAGTTCGCCGCCTTCTGCGTGGGAATATCGCCGAAGAACATGGCCGCGTGCACGTCGTCGGTGTTCACAATGTCGTAGAAGCCTTTTTTGCTAGGCGTGGGCTTTCTGTTCTCAGGCAGCTTCCAGGCGCCCAACTTGGCCTCGGACAGGACAGTGTGGTAGTGGTAGATACCGCAACCGGTGCCGCGCTTGCCATAGTTGCCGGTTAGCGAGGCGATAAGCGCATAGCAGTGGCCGGCGATGTCGTTGTTGAAGAACTTATCGATACCGCCCACGCCATTGCAGATGATAGACGGACCCTTTGCATACTCGCGCGCCACCTGGGCGATAGTATCGGCCGGCACACCGGTAACGCCCTCGGCCCAGTCGAGCGTGTAGTCGGCCATCTGCTGCTTGAGCAAGTCATACTCGGTGATATATTGCACACCGTCCACCGTGAAGGTGCCTTCGAGCGCAGGCTGTGCGCCCGGCGTATCATGCAGCACAGCCGCACCCGTTGCGCTGTCCCACACATACGGGGCTTTCACTTGCTTCGGCTTGCCAGTTTCCTTATCCACCGCATCGTGCATCTCGCCGAGCACCTCACCGGTTTTCGCGTTCACAAGGAAGGGGAACGACGTGTGCGCCAGCATGTGCTCGCGATCGCACAAGTCGTTGTCCAGCAGGTACTTCACCATTCCCAGGAAAAACGCCGGGTCGGTACCCGCGCGCAGCCCAACCCACTGGTCTGCCTTGCTTGCCGTTGCCGTGAAACGCGGGTCGAGTACGATGATCTTCGTGCCAGCAGCCTGAGCATCAAGGAAAGCGCGCGACCACATCATGCCCGTTTCCAGCACGTTGCAGTTGGCCATAAGCACCACGTTAGCCTGCTTCCACTCCCATATGGTGTTGAGCGCGAACATGCCCGACCAGCCGAACGCTTGACCCTGACCGTTGCCCTGGCCCATGTCGTAGCCGTTCAAACCGCCAGCTTGCGCGCCCAAAATGGAAGCTAGTAGCGGACTGAAGCGCTGCGAAGCCTCCGTGGAGTATTGAATCCACAACGCCTGCGAACCGTACTTGTCGATGGTGGCCTGAAAATTCTCGGCGATGATTTTAAACGCCTCATCCCAGCTGATCACCTCGAACTGACCGCTGCCGCGTTCTCCCACGCGACGCATAGGCGATTGAATGCGCGCTTCGCCATAGATGTGCTCGATCTCGGAAATGCCCTTAAGGCACACGTTTTGGAAACGCTTATCACTATTCGGGCGCGGTTGCACCATGACCAAGCGTCCGTCACGCACCGTGCACTGCAACATGCAGTTACACAGGCAATGCTCGTTGTGGTAGGTGAACGCCGTGCGCTCCTCAGGCGCCGCTGTTGCCTGCGCAGGTGCCAGCCAGCCCTGCGTGGTGGCCATACCGCCCACAGCAGCAAGTGCGCCGCTGGCAGCACCTAGCCTGAGGAAGCTACGACGATTAAGCACCGCACGCATCCTTTTGCTACCTTCCATATCCTCTCCTTCGTTCCGCTATCCCGTTTTCCCAGGTAAAAGGGATATAATTACGATGACCGATTTATACCGGACCCGTTTCGCACCTGCATTATGGAGGGTATGGAAACCTCGTTCACTGCCCAGCTTCGCGATATGGTGCTTAGTCGACGAACGCAAGAAACCGGGGTATAATCGACACATTTCGCACGAAGGGGATTTCGCCACACGTGCATTTTTCTGTGGCGAAACGCATGGGCGCAGCCAAGGTACGGGGGGAGATCATGACCGAAAGCAAAACAGATTTGCGCGTCGTGCGCACGCGCAAACTCATACGCGATGCGTTCATGGATATGGTGGGCGAAGTGGGCGTGGCAAGAATCACGGTGAAGGATTTAACCGAGCGCGCCGGCATCAACCGCAAGACGTTCTATCTGCACTTCGAATCTATCGAAGCGCTGTACGACAGCGTGATGAATGAAGTTATGAACGACTTTTTCGATAATTACGAAACCACTGCCGACCAGCCAAAAGACCTTGACGGCCATGCGCAGCGTTTCTTTTTGTTCCTTGCCGGGCAAACTCCTACCATTGAGAAGCTTATCTGTTCGCCCGGACCCTACGACTTTGGCAACCATATCTATCGTGAGCAGATGATGCGCTATAAGTCCGCTGGGCAGGACCCTTTTGCATGGATGGACGCCGACGCTGAGGAGCTGGTGCTGAACTTTATCCGCACCACGGCGCTGGACTTTTACCGCGAATGGGTGCGTCGCGGCAAACGCGTCGACCCGCAAGAAGCGGCACCGCTGCTCGGCGCCATCACCTGCCATGGCGCCGCCCCGCTTATGCGCTAGCGTGGGGCCTCGGGCCGAGGCCCCACACCATTGACGTCGTCGGCAAGCTCGAAGGACAAGATCCCCGTTCCCAAGCCGTTCATCTGGGTTTTCACCAGCTCGTGATACGGCGAGCTTTCCAGCCCGGGGTACAGCACGCGCTTCACGCACGGCACGCCCTCCAAGTAGCGGGCCACCGCCAGCGCGTTGGCGCAGTGGCGCTCCACGCGCATCCCCTCTCCCACCGTGCGCTTCACGCCGGCGATATGCGTCACCTTCATAAGCGGGTTCGTGAGCGTCTCGAAGTTTACTTGGCGCGGCTACGCGCGCGCCAGACTGAAGTCATTAATCAAAAAGGACCGCAAACGCGGTCCTTTCGGTCATGCAAGTTGTAACGGAGATGCCGGAGTTTACCCCTGATACCCGTACAAGTTGCCTTCGCCCGTGTACTGCACCTCGCCGGTGCCGGACACGATGCGGCCGACGCGATAGGTCTTCTCGCCGGCTTCGGCCAGAGCGGCCTCGACTTCCTCGGCGCGCGCGGGGTCAACGATCAAGATCATGCCCACGCCCATGTTGAACGTCTTGAGCGCCTGCGGCTCGGACAGCTCGGCGGCGTCGCACACGTACTTCGCCACCGCCGGCACGGGCCAGGTGCCCAGGTCTACCTGCGCGTCCACGCGCTCGTTCAGCGCGCGGTTGAGGTTTTCGGAGATGCCGCCGCCCGTGATGTGGGCCAGCGCATGCACGGCGCCCGGGCATGCCTTCAGCGTGCCGAGTACCTGCTTCACGTAGATGCGCGTCGGCGTGAGCAGCGCGTCGGCCACGGACTGGCCGTCCAGCGCCTCCACCGGCGTCAGCAGCTCTTCGCGGCTTTTGCCCTCCACGCACACCTTGCGGGCAAGGGAATAGCCGTTGGAGTGCAGGCCCGAGGATGCCAGGCCGATGAGCACGTCGCCCTCGGACACGCTTTCGGGGTCGAGCATCTTCGGTTTGTCGACAACGCCAACGGTGAAGCCGGACAGGTCGTAGTCGTCGGGATCCATAACGCCCGGATGCTCGGCCATCTCGCCGCCGATGAGCGCGCAGCCAGCCTGACGGCAGCCCTCGCCGATGCCGGCGACGACCTCGGCTACGTGCTCCTTGCGCAGCTTGCCGATGGCGATGTAGTCCAGGAAGAACAACGGCTCGGCGCCGCACGCCAGGATGTCGTTGACGCACATGGCCACCAAGTCGATGCCCACGGTGCCGTGCTTGCCGGCCAGCTGGGCTACCTTCAGCTTCGTGCCCACGCCGTCGGTGCCGGAAACCAGCAGCGGCTCGGCCATGTCCTTGGCCGCCGCGATGCTGAACAGGCCGCCGAAGCCGCCGATGTCGCCGACGACCTCCGGGCGATACGTGGAGTGCACCGTCTCCTTGATGGCGTCGACGGCACGCGCGCCCTCGGCGGTATCCACGCCTGCTGCCTGGTACGTAACTTCCTGCTTCGTCACTGGATGCTCCTTATCTGATAGGCGGGAACCCAACCGACCCTGCGGCCAGCGCTCCCGCACCGTTAACCTTCCAAAACCCGGACACTTGGGGACGTACCCTTATCTGTCCGGTTTCGCGCGAACCGCGGACCGCAAACGGCGAACGGAGAACACACCTCCGCCCCCGTTCGCGATCAGGGACTCGTTCTCGTTCGTCCAACTCCGGACACTTAACGCTACGTCCCCTAACTGTCCGGCCTAACTGTCTGGCGTGTTTGCGGTTGTTAGACGCTGACTTGGGTGTTCTCCGCTTCTTGCGCTTCCTTTTCGTAGGCTGCGGCGAAGTCAGCCTTGGTCATGAAGCTGTTGCGCGCGGTGTAGGCGGGGATATCCACGGGGTACTCGCCCGAGAAGCATGCCTCGCAGTAGCCCGGCGTGCGCACGTCGGGCAGGCTGTCGCGCAGGCCCTGCAGGCTGATGAACGCCAGCGAGTCGGCGCCCATCCACTCGCACATCTCGTCGTTGCTCATGTTCGCGGCGATCAGCTGGTCGCGCGTATCGGTGTCGATGCCGTAGAAGCACGGCCACATGACCTCGGGGCTGACGATGCGCATGTGCACCTCGGTGGCGCCGGCGTCGCGCAGCATCTCGATGAGCTTCTTCGACGTGTTGCCGCGCACGATGGAGTCGTCGATGACCACCAGGCGCTTGCCGCGGATGACGGAAGGCAACGGATTGAGCTTCAGGCGGATGCCCAACTGGCGCATGGCCTGCGTGGGCTGGATGAACGTGCGGCCAACGTAGCGGTTCTTCACGATGCCGTCCGAATATGGGATGCCGCTTTCGAAGGCGAAGCCCATCGCCGACGGGATGCCGCTGTCGGGCACGCCGAGCACCAGGTCGGCGTCGGCCGGCGCCTCGCGGGCCAGGATGCGGCCCATGTTGCGACGC
>OLRB01000867.1_pt1 | contig 15306 bp, 14 predicted proteins | sample 1672751 | NCBI WGS metagenome assembly OLRB01 (sample SAMEA3136720, study PRJEB25190) | human gut metagenome | biome: human gut; feature: human-associated habitat; material: faeces | place: Austria | collected 2013
AGGAGCTGCCAATGACTGATTATTGTGCTTTCAGCAAAGACCATAAATGCGTTAAATTTACGGATTATGAAATAACCCGCTACGAATTAGAAGAAGCCGATGAACTGTGTCATAGTAATTGGATAGAAATCCAGCATCTGTGATAGATGTGAAATGAAAGTTGTTTAGATAAAATTTTGGGAAACATAAATACTTAATCAATTATAATATCTTTACAATGCTTTAGAAGAATTATTTATATAGGGGATAAGATTTATGAAACTACTTAAGTTGGTTATTGTTGATGACGAACCCATTTTATTAGAAGGATTACTGAAAACCTATGATTGGGTAGGAATGGGGTTTGAAGTTGTAGGTAGCGCCAAAGATGGAAATCAGGCTATTCAGGTAATAAAAGATAAAAAACCTAATGTGGTTTTGACCGATATTAGAATGAAAAAAGTTTCTGGACTTCAGGTCATGGAAGAAATTGAAAAGGAAAAAATAAATTGTCTTTTTGTTGTGCTCAGTGCATACCGAGATTTTGAATATGCAAAACAAGCCTGTGATCTTGGGGCATTTGCCTATTTACTGAAACCTATTAATGATGACGAATTAAGACAAACTATGTGCGAAGCATATGAATTTTGTATGGGACGGATCCAGAATGAAGAAAAGATTGAAAGATGGGAAGATTTGATCGTTAAGGACAAAGATACATTTCTAAAGGTGATACTTCAAAAATATGTAAAAAACAAACTTTCGATTGAAAAAGTGGAAAAAGTATTTCAAACGTTAGATACAACTTTAGAGAGGAATGATAAGTTCATTACAGCTTATATTGATGTTGACTTTTCATATAAGATTACAAATTCACTTGATTATGAGGCGACAAAATTTGCAATGATCCAACTATTGGAAAAATATATCGGAAAATCTTTTTTTTACTGGGTATTTGAAAGTGAAGAGGATGCCAGTGTATTTATTATAAAGGCGGTAAATGGCGAATCTGTCATCACGCTAAAACAGCTATTTGAAATGGTAAAAGAAAAAGATTATCCGGTCGTTGCGGCAATATCGAAACCATATAAGGGAATAGAAGGCATTAAAAAAAGTTACAATGAAGCGGCAAAATTATTTGAGCTGGCATGTATGTCGGGAGCTAGTGCATTTACAATGCCGGAAGAGTTGGCGGAAGACGTTGAAAAAGCACACTCTGAGGATTGTGAAACCATGATTCTTAATGCAATCAGAAGAAATGATGTTAAGGAATTGAAAGAAGGATTTATTCATTTAATTTATGGCCTTCCGGAAGAGGAAGAGCGACAGATATACGATATACACAGGATTATGCTGAAAACAGAGTCGATGTTAAGGAATTCGTACGGGATCACGAAAGAACTACTGAATCAGTATCAAAAATATTATTCAAATATTCAAAAACTGACAGCCAGTAAATCGATTGATGTATGCTACAAAATTTTGTGCAATGTGATCGAGAAGAGGAAGGAAAAAGGATGTGGTAATGAAACAAAGTTTTTCAAAGAATATATGTCAGAAGCTGTTGCATATATAGAGGAGCATTTGAATGAAGAAGACCTGTCAATCGTGTCAGTAGCTAATCATGTATATTTAAATTCTGTATATTTTGGGCGTATATTTAAAAACACATTTCATCTGACATTTAAGAAGTATTTGATGGAACGAAGAATGGAGAGGGCAAAAAGACTACTGGAAGAAGGGAAAGTTAGCATAGGGGCTATATGTGAACAAGTTGGTATTGGAAATTCCTCGTATTTTTCTCATTTGTTTAAAGATTATACCGGAAAACTTCCCAGCGAATATAAAAAGGAACATGACCTATGAAAATACAGAGGATATCAGGCATACAGAAGAAATATTTGCTTAATACAGTGCTGCTGCTTGCGTTAGCATTGTTATTATCCAGTGTGGGCGTGTGGCTTTATGTGCGAAAAAACATGTCAAATGTGGTTCTGGATAAATATGAGTTCATGACAGAAAAAATGGGTATTGCCCTTGATAGATTATATGAGAAAAGTGAAGAGGTTACTGCAGAGTGCATTACTGACAAAAATGTTCAGAAAAGCCTGCAGACGGAAGAACTGGAGATTGGCGAAAAAAATGCCTTGAGCAAGTATTTTGCTTATATAGATTTAGATTATGTGACAGAGTACTGTTATGTCGATAATAAAGAAAATGTTTATACAAAATCATATTCAGCAATTTCATATAAAGACTTTAAAAAGAGTGGAATAGAGAAAAAGCTTTCATCAAATTACGCCAAGACCCGATGGTTCTTTCAGGAAGACACATTGTTCCATACGGGCAAGGAGGAACTGTTTATTGGGCGTAATGTACGCAGCATGGAGTATGTACATGATCCGGGGATGCTGTTTTTTAAAATGGATGAGAAGTATCTGGAAAGTATCGTGGAAGAACAGAAAGAAATAGAAGATATAGTCGTTGGAGTTGTTGATGACAAAGGCAGCCTTTGTATGCAATACGCGCCAGAGTCATTTGTGCTGAATGAGAAGGATAAAGAAAAAATAACCGGATTGTTTAAACATAAAGGGGAGGGAATGATTTTAGAAAGAGAGCGGCTGCATAGCGGAATGCTGCAAGCATATCGCCAGCAGGAAAGCGGTTTTACCATATTTACATTGGTGCCTAATGCCGTGTTAAACCAGGGTACAACAGAAATTATTCTGGTATTATTGACGATTTACCTGGTTGTGATCCTAATTGCAATGGAAATAAGTTTTTATATTTCAAAAGTATTTACAAAACCGATTTTAATGCTCAGTAAAGAAATGGAACAGTTTGAAGGAAACGATTTTTCTCATACAGTAAAAATACAGACAAATACAGAATTGGATAAAATAGGAAATTCTTACAATGAGATGCTTCACAACATAGAAAATCTTCTGAGCGAAATTAAGAAACAGGAGAAGGAGCTTCGGACGAGTGAATTGAATATGCTCATCAATCAGATTAAGCCACATTTTTTATATAATACATTAGACACTATTTATATGCTGGCAAGGATCAATGGAGAAAAAACAACTATGAAGATGATCCAGTCATTGTCAACATATTTGCGGCTGTCGTTAAGTAAAGGTAAAGATATTGTGACAGTAGGCGATGAGTTGGAAAATGTGCAAAGCTATATGGAGATTCTACAGATTCGCAATAGTGGTTTATTTATTTACGAAATAGATTGTCTGGTGAAGAAAAACGAAAGATGGATCCTAAAACTCATTTTACAGCCATTAGTAGAGAACGCGATAAAATATGGTTTTGCTGATATGGAGGAAGGTGGCATCATTCGGATAGAGGTAAAGGAAATATCGGGAAGATTGACTTTTACGGTCTACAATAATGGAACTCCCATGGATTCGGCAATGGCTGATAGAATTAATTCTTTGTCAGACTTGCCCATAGTCGAATTGAAAAAAGTATTTCCTGATAAGAAGCATGGATATGGAGTAGTGAATATTATTACAAGGCTTCGTTTAAAATATGGTGATGAAGTTAGATTTTACTATGAAAGTGGACTGTGTGGAACAAAGTGTATTGTACAGTTGCCAGAAAGTGGGAAAGAGAATGATGAAATATAAAAAAGTCTTTGCAATATTTATTAGTATAATCATTTCTTTGGGCTTGTCGGGATGTTCCCGTCAAAAGGATGCAGATAGTACGGAGTATACCGAAGAAATAAAGATTCCGATGCTTCTGACAGTTGACCCAAGTACGGGAAATAAAAATGAAGAGGACGTGATCACTGCATTCAATGAAGAATATAAAGGTAGATATCAAATAGATGTGGAGTGGATGCTTCAGACAGAAGAAGAATATCGTACCAATCTGAAAAGATTGAATGTAACGGATGGACTTCCGGCGATCATTACAGATCTTCGTCTGCTTCCATCTTTTTATCAGCTCATGTTAAAAGATGAGCGGATTGAAGATCTGTCACCATTGATCAATAAAGATAAGGAATGGAAAAACATGATCGAGCCTGCGGTGCTTGAGGCATGTACAGAGTCTGATGGGAGCATATATCTTGCTCCGCTTAGCACTGCTTTCTATTCCTGCTCCGGTGTATTTTGGAATGAGCAGCTTTTCCACCAGGCAGGCATAGAAACATTCCCAAAAACATGGAAGGAGTTCTGGGATTGTTGTGAAAAATTGCAGAATAGTGGGATTACACCGCTTGCTTTGCATACAGAAGGTACTGCTTGGGCACCGATGCTCTTGGCGACAGCCGAGCTGGCGGACTCAAAGGAGGGAGCGCAGTTTATGGACGCATTGTACCCCGACAGCTATCAAAATGAAAGCGGACTGCAGTTGGCGGGCACTCTGAAAAAGTTATTTCAGTATACGACGGACAATGCAATGTATAATGACTTTGATGTCTCCTATCAAAATTTTGTGTCAGGGAAAGTAGCTATGATACCTAACGGCTATTGGATGATAGACCAGATACCTGAAAGTATGGAAAGCAGTGTTCGTTTTTCGCCGTTTCCGGGAAATAAACTCATTTCTTCTCCGGAAACATTTGGCTGGGGAGTAGTGTCAGACTATAGCGAGAAAGTAAAAAAAGCGGCAGTCGTTTTCCTAAAATATCGTACAGCTTTTAATCTCGAACAGAAGGAAGAACTTTTAGGTGCAGACCCCCAGAATAATTCTCCATTGTTGAATGATTATATTAAAGCTTATACGGAGGATCCGCAGATTGTTCCTAACTATCAGGTAAAATGGAACTCTGTTTTGCAGGAAGAAATACTAGGAGAGATAATTCCTAAATTAGTTAAAGATCAAATTACAGAAGAAGAGTTTGTCAGACGAGCAGACGAAAGTATTCAGCAATGTGAGATTCAAAAATAGTATATTTTTTTGTATTTGGAGTTGGATAATTATTACAGCATTTTTAAAAACTTTGGTAATATTATACTCAACAACTGGACAACAAGATTGTCTAAAGAAAGGTAGGAGGAATTATGAAAGTGAAAAAAATGTTGGCTGTCATGATGACGGCTGTAGTAGCTACTGGTATGCTTGCGGCTTGCGGTAGCTCTTCCAATGAAAAAGCAGATGGGGAAAAGGCGGACGGAAAGGTTTACTATTTGAACTTTAAGCCAGAAGCGGATGAGTACTGGCAGGAACTGGCAGAAGCTTATACAGAAGAAACAGGGGTTCCGGTTACTGTACTGACAGCAGCTTCCGGTGAATATGAAAAAACACTGAAATCGGAGATGGCAAAGACAGATGCTCCTACATTGTTCCAGGTTAATGGACCAGTTGGTTTGCAGGGATGGAAAGATTATTGCTACGATTTGAAAGATTCTGATATAGCTAAGGAGCTCACGGATGATAGCTTTGCGCTGATGGATGGCGATAAAATGGCGGGAATCGCATACGTGATTGAAAATTACGGTATTATCTATAATAAGGGCTTGTTGAAACAGGCAGGATATTCAGCGGAAGATATCAAAAATTTTGATAGTTTTAAAAAGGTTGTAGAAGATATTACAGCACGTAAAGATGAACTTGGATTTTCAGCATTTACTTCTGCAGGAATGGATGGATCTTCTGATTGGAGATTTAAAACACATTTAGCAAATCTTCCGATTTATTACGAATATAAAGATGAGGGAATAAATAGCACAGATGCAATCAAGGGTACTTATCTGAATAATTATCGTCAGATTTGGGATCTCTATATCAACAATGCAACATGTAAGCCGACAGAAATTTCAACTAAGACTGCAGACGATGCTACAGCAGAGTTTGTTACAGAAGAAGCAGTGTTTTATCAAAACGGAACATGGGAATATAATAATGTAGCTGACGTGGGCGATGAGAATCTTGGAATGCTTCCAATTTATATTGGCATGGATGGTGAAGAAGAACAAGGGGTCTGCACCGGAACAGAAAATTATTGGTGTGTAAATGCAAAAGCATCCGAAGAGGATATTCAGGCAACACTGGATTTCATGAACTGGTGTGTGACATCAGAAACGGGTGTGCAATCTATGTGTAAAGATATGGGATTTGTAATTCCGTTTAATGCGAATCTCGAATCTGAGAATGTACTTGTAAATGAAGCTAATAAGTATCTGGATGAAGGAAAAACACCTGTTTCATGGAATTTTTCAACAATGCCTTCAGAAGAATGGAAAAATGGTGTTGGATCTGCTCTTACAGCATATGCAGCTGATCAGACAGACGCTAACTGGGATAAAGTTGTTACTGCTTTTGTAGACGGATGGGCAACAGAGGCGGCAGCGGCAAAATAGAAGAGGACAAACATAATGAAACGGCGGAGGTAGTTTTTAAGTCTTCGCCGTTTTTTTAAGGAGGATATAAAAATGGAAAAATCTATGAAACGATATATGCCGATTTTTGTATTACCGACATTTTTTGCATTTATACTCGGATTTATTATTCCGTTTATTTTAGGGGTAGGCTTGTCATTCTGCAAGTTTACAACTGTAACAGATGCGCAATTTATCGGCTTTTCAAATTATGCAGAGGCCCTTAAAGACACTGTATTTAGACATTCGTTCTGGTATACGGCGCTATTTGCTGTCACATCATTGGTTGTGATTAATGTTCTTGCTTTTACGCTTGCAATGGCATTGACACAAAAGCTTCGTGGAACTAATATTTTTCGTACCGTATTTTTTATGCCAAACCTGATCGGTGGAATTGTACTTGGCTACATATGGCAGTTAATCTTTAACGGTATTTTAGCAAAGTATGAAACAGCACTGGGGTTAAATGAATGGTATGGTTTTTGGGGATTGATTATACTTGTGAGTTGGCAGCAGATAGGTTATATGATGATCATTTATATAGCAGGGTTGCAATCAATTCCAGGAGATGTAATGGAGGCTGCTGAGATTGATGGGGCAAGCAGGCTGCAACGATTGTGGAAAGTTACGATTCCAATGATGATGCCGTCTATCACAATCTGTATGTTCCTTTCCATCACAAATGGATTTAAGTTATTTGACCAAAATCTGTCATTGACAGCAGGCGAACCAGCTAAAATGTCAGAGATGATGGCTCTTAACATTTTCAACACCTTTTATGGACGCACTGGCTGGGAAGGTGTAGGTCAGGCAAAGGCGGTATTGTTTTTCATACTTGTTGTGGCAATTGGGATGATTCAGTTGCGGATGACGCGATCAAAGGAGGTTCAGCAATAAATGAAAACGGAAAAAGGTATTTTGAGCTGGATAGGTACAGGTGTATTTACAATTTTAGGAATTATATATATTTTTCCTATCTTGATTGTACTCATAAATTCATTTAAGAAGAAAGTTTATATTAACAAAGAACCTTTTCAAATTCCTTCTGGAAAGACATTTGCAAGTATTGAAAATTATATATCTGCAATTGATAAATACGAACTTTTAAGTGCAGTCGGATGGACAGTTTTTATTACTGTGGGTTCAGTAATGGTAATTCTAGTATGCACATCAATGTGCGCTTGGTATATTACAAGGATTACGACTAAATTTACGAAATTGTTATATCTTCTTTGTGTATTTTCAATGGTAGTTCCATTTCAAATGGTTATGTTTACACTTTCATTGGTTGCTGACCGTACAGGGCTACGTACACCATGGGGAATTATTATCATATATTTAGGATTTGGAGCGGGGCTGGCTGTATTTATGTTTTGTGGATTTGTAAAATCAATTCCATTGGAAATCGAAGAGGCGGCTATGATCGATGGGTGTACACCACTCCGTACATTTTTTAGTGTAGTACTTCCTATTATGAAACCAACTTATATATCAGTGGGAATTTTAGAGACTATGTGGATTTGGAATGACTTTTTGCTGCCGTATTTAGTGTTAGACTTAAACAAGTATAAGACTATTTCAATTGCCATTCAATACATGAAAGGAAGTTACGGACGTGTAGATATGGGAGCAGTCATGGCTGCGTTGATTCTGGCAGTGATTCCGGTGATTATTTTCTATCTATCTTGTCAGAAACATATTATTAAAGGTGTTGCAGCAGGTGCAGTAAAAGGATAAAAATTATATGAAAGGATAAAAATAAAAGATGAATATAAATATTGAGCAACAATTGAATTTTATTTTGGGGAAATCTCTTGACAGAGCTTCAAAAGAAGAGATATACATAGCATTGTTAAATTTTACAAAAAAAAAATTGAAACAAATGAAAAGAAATAGCGGAGATAGAAAGTTATATTATATTTCTGCTGAATTTCTTATTGGAAAACTATTATCCAATAATTTAATTAATCTGGGTATTTTTGAAGAAGTAAGAGATGTTCTGAAAAAACATGGGCACAGTTTGACAGAGATAGAAGAAATAGAAATGGAACCATCTTTAGGGAATGGAGGTCTTGGACGTTTAGCTGCGTGCTTTTTGGATTCTATTGCTACATTGGGACTTAATGGAGATGGTGTGGGCTTGAATTACCATGATGGTCTCTTTATGCAGAAATTCAGGGATAATAAGCAAGAGGAGAAAAAAAATCCGTGGATTACAGACAAGAGCTGGCTGGAAAGGACAGATGTGAGTTTTGAAGTGCCATTCAAAGATTTTACATTGAAATCCACAATGTATGACATTGACATTCCAGGATACAACAGTGGATGCAATAAGCTGCATCTGTTTGATCTGGACAGTGTGGATGAGTCGATTATTTACGATGGAATACAGTTCGACAAAAATGATATTAAAAAGAACCTTACACTGTTCCTCTACCCGGACGACAGCGACGAGGCAGGACAGCTCCTGAGGATATACCAGCAGTATTTCATGGTGAGTAATGCGGCACAGCTTATCATAAAAGAAGCGGAGGAAAGAGGGGTAGACCTTTACCATCTGCACGAGCATGTATGTATCCAGATCAATGACACTCATCCGACTATGGTGATACCGGAACTGATCCGTATCCTGACGGAACAGAAAAACTTTAACATAGACACAGCTGTGGATGTTGTGAGCAGGACATGTGCATATACAAATCATACGATTCTTGCAGAGGCGCTGGAAAAATGGCCGATCCGTTATCTGGAGAAGGTGGTTCCGCATCTGATGCCGATTATCCGCGATCTGGACAGAAGAGTGAGAAGAGATTTTCACGATGAGAGAGTCTACATTATTGATAACATGGACAGAGTACACATGGCGCACATTGATATCCATTTCGGATATGCAGTCAACGGTGTTGCAGCTCTTCATACAGAGATACTCAAAGAGTCAGAGCTGAAACCGTTTTATGATATCTATCCGCAGAAGTTCAACAACAAGACAAACGGAATCACATTCCGCAGATGGCTTGTGCACTGCAACCATGATCTGGCGGAGTATATCAAAGAACTGATTGGGCCGGGATATATGGAAAATGCAGAAGAACTGGAAAAACTCCTGCAGTACAAAGACGATGCGCAAGTTCTGGAAAAACTCAGAGAGATCAAGGCGAATGCAAAGAAAGAACTGAAAAAATACCTGAAGATGACACAAAATGTGGACATTGATGAAAATGCAATCTTTGATATCCAGATTAAACGTCTGCATGAGTATAAGAGACAGCAGATGAATGCCTTGTATGCGATTTGGAAATACAAAGAGATTAAAAAAGGCAACCTGCCGAAGAGACCGCTAACGATGATTTTCGGGGCAAAGGCAGCACCGGCTTACACGATCGCAAAAGACATCATTCATCTCATCCTCTGCCTTCAGCAGCTCATCGACAATGATCCAGAGGTGAGCCCATACTTAAAGATTGTCATGGTAGAGAACTACAATGTGACAAAGGCAGAAAAACTGATTCCGGCATGTGATATTTCAGAGCAGATCTCACTGGCTTCAAAAGAGGCGTCAGGAACCGGCAATATGAAATTTATGCTGAACGGAGCGGTGACACTCGGAACAGAGGACGGCGCGAATGTGGAGATCCATCAGCTTGTGGGCGATGACAATATTTACATCTTTGGAGAGAAATCAGAGAAAGTCATCAAACTGTATGAGACATCAGGATACTGCTCGGCAGATATCTATGATAATGACCCGGAAGTTGAAGAACTGGTGGACTTCATCGTTAGCAAAGACCTGCTCCGCATCGGCGATCCGGTGAACCTGGGACGTCTGTATAAAGAGATCGTGGGCAAAGACTGGTTTATGGCTCTTCTGGATCTGAAAGATTACATTCGCACAAAAGAGCGTATGCTGGCTGATTATGAAGATGCAGGAGCATGGGAAAAGAAGATGCTCGTAAATATTGCGAAAGCAGGATTCTTCTCATCAGACAGAACGATAAGAGAGTACAACAGAGACATCTGGCATCTATAAGGAGACATGGATTATGAGAAAATCAGGAATACTTATGCCGCTTTCATCACTTCCGTCAGACACGGGGGTGGGAGAGCTAGGAAGAAACGCCTGCCGCTGGCTGGATATTCTGCAAGAAAACGGAGTGGGGATATGGCAGATCCTGCCGCTGAACCCGGTGGGGTACGGGAATTCCCCGTACCAACCGTATTCCTCCTGCGCCGGAGATGAGCTGTATATCAGCCTGGAGCTGCTCTGTGAGGAGAGCCTTCTGCCGGAGATGCCGTCTCCGTTCAGGGAGAGTGAAAAACGTTTGGACTATGACGCGGTGCGCAAGTTCAAAGAACCTTACCTGAGAAATGCATATCAGAACTTCAAAGATAAAAAGATGCAGGAGAGCACAGAGTATCAGGAGTTTATTTCACAGGAGTGGGTGCGTGAATACGGAGTGTTCCGGGCATTAAAGTCCGCAAATAACGGTGCGTGCTGGAATGAATGGAAACAGGAAGATAAAGAGTGGCCGGAAAAGAGAACTGCACTGCAGCCGGAGGTTGAGGAAGAAGCACAGTATCAGATGTTTCTCCAGTACCTGTTCTACACGCAGTGGATGAATGTAAAGAAAACTGCCAATGAAAAAGGCATAGAGATTATGGGGGATGTCCCGTTCTATGTGGGCGTGGATTCTGTTGATGTGTGGGCCGGAAAAGACAACTTCCTCCTTGATACGGATGGGCGTCCGATCTTTATCGCGGGTGTGCCGCCGGATTATTTCAGCGAGACAGGACAGAGATGGGGCAATCCGATCTATGACTGGGACTACATGAAAGAGACAGCATACCGCTTTTGGGTGGACAGGATCGGATACAGCAGCAGGCTGTTTGATATCATCAGAATCGATCATTTTCGAGCGTTTGACACGTTCTGGAAGATCCCGGCGAGCTGCCCGACTGCGGTGGAGGGAGAATGGATCGAAGCACCGGGATATGAAGTGATTGACACCCTGAAAGAGAAGATACCGGGAGTGAACCTTGTAGCAGAAGATCTGGGCGACCTGCGTCCGGAAGTGCTTACACTGCGCGACCACTATCATTTAAAGGGCATGAAGATTCTCGTATTCGATATTGATACAAAAGGGAAATATGCATACGACTGTTCCAATGATGTAGAAAATATCATTATTTATACGGGGACACATGACAATGATACTTTGATGGAGTGGTACAAAGGGCTTTCGTGCAGGGCACAGTGTAAGGTTCGTAGATTTCTGAAAAGAAAAGGCTTCGGTCAGGGCAGTGTCAAGGACAGACTGATTTCTTACACATTAAAGAGCCGTGCTGAGTATGCAATTCTTCCGGCGGCAGATTTTTTGGGGCAGGGTATGGAAGGTCATATCAATACTCCAGGAACGGTAGGAAGCCCCAACTGGGAATGGCGGATGCCCGAATTTGAAAGGATTCAAAAAGAATTGCAAAAATATAAAACAATGCTCATGTTCCGCTAAAGGAAATGAACCCCGGAGAGTCGTGTCTTCCGGGGAATTTCTCTTTTGAAGTAGGATACTTAGAGATAATAGATAAATTTAAGGAATTATCAAAAAACGCTTACTTTGATAAACAATAGGATTATATGAGATTTTTCCGTATTTTCGGAAGAACTTGATAATGAAAAAATCAAACGGGAATTTGGCAAAATCATAAAACCTGATTAAACATTAGAATCAGACTATTATGAAAAGATTAGTTTATTTGTGTAAAAATAGGAGGCAATTTCCAGTTTAGAATTCATCCACAAAATAATTGATGGAAATGTTTAATATAAGCGCATCCTTTTGCCTGAAGACAGTAAAAAGGTGGATTTTTTTAGTGGCAGGTGGTGTTGGTATTATGGGGAAGTAATGATCCTTTCTTTTTCAGATGGAGAAGAGGGGGTGATAGAAAAGATAGCAGATTTGCACACAGGAGAAGATTCAGCAAAACATACTATATATGAATTTCATCAGCCTGCTGATTTTTCGCAGCTTCAGATAGATTGGATACAGCATCAGGTACGGTCTCGAGGGAGAGTACTTGAACTGACGTATTCAGAGTACCGACTGTTATGTCTTCTGGTTAAACAGCTGGGTAAGGTATTTACCCATGCCCAGATCTACCGGGAAGTTTATGAAGAGGAAGAGTCTGGAGATACAGAAAACATAATCTATTGCCTGATGCGTGGATTGCGAAAGAAACTGGAGAAGGACTCCAGATATCCGGAATTTATCCAAACAGTACGAGGAGTAGGGTACAAGTTTATTGGGAAAGTAGAGATTGTGGGACTGGCTGATTAAATTGAAGATAAGCAGATGAGGCAGCGGAGAAATCCGCTGTCTTCTTTTGTTGCGGTTGATGGTATTGGCACGTACAGAAATAGTGTAAAGGACAAAAAGTATGCTTTTTGGAATATGCCAAATAAAAGCTGTTTTTCGCTTCAAAAAGTATGCATTTCTTGTTTTGGGATATTCCAAAAAAATGTGGACTTTCTGGAACAGATAGCAGAAGGATGTGGATAGATTATGGCAGTATATGGATATCACCGCACCAGTACGAAAGAGCAGCACCTGGATCGAGGTATTATTGAGATCCAGAATTTCTGCCGGGAACATCATCTGGAGTTGATTGATATTTTTACGGATCAGATGACCGGGAAAAAGTTTGATCGGCCGGAGTATCAATTCTTAAAGAAACGAATCTGTCTCGGGGATATGCTGATTATTACAGAACTGGATCGACTGGGAAGAAACAAGCTGGGAATTTTGAAAGAGCTTCGTTATTTTCAGGAAAAAGGAGTGCGAGTCATGGTATTGGAACTTCCGACCACCCTGATTGACCTGTCCAAGTTCAGTAACGAACTGGCACGTATGATGATTGAAACCATCAACAACATGATGATCGAGCTGTATGTTTCTATGGCGGATGCAGAAATGAAGAAGAAAGAAAAACGTCAGCGGGAAGGATACGAAACAAAGCATATGCGGGGAAAGTGGGATGAGATTGGGAGGCCGGCTGTGATGGGGCGGGAATTATTTTATCAATATTTTGAAAAGGTTGTTGCCGGAGAGATCACCCCTACGGAGCTTCGGAGAGAACTGAACATGACGCACTCTACTTTTTACAGGTACCGGAACATGTATTATAAGAAATATGCGAAAAAATTTCAATCTGAGGATTAACAGGACTATTACATATATAGAAGAATATTTTTAGGAGGAAATTAAAATGAGTGAAAAAAGAGTTGGCAATTTGTTTTATGATGCAGAGATAGGGCGCTATGATATTAGGTTTGATACAAATTCTTTCTATGAAGGACTACATTGTGGAGAATGCTTTGATGTTAGAATAGAAAATTCATGGATTCCTGTAAGAATAGAAATGGACGACGATGGCTGGTATCTGGTAGGGCTTCCCGGAATAAAACTGGATGGCCTTACTGTACGGATGTAAAAAAGAAAGTATGAATAAGTATTTTTCAACGGTTGAAAAATGGAGCGATACAGAAATAAAACAAAGAGCAGGTATTCTTGCAAGTAAATTGATGAAAATATATCCATATTTTGATGAAACAATCAATAGTAGTGATTTGTCAAGTGTAACTGGAACAAAACCTTATTCGTTAGTAGTTCTTGGACAAGAATTTAATGTAAAGACATGGGCAGATGTTTTAATGTATACATTGAAAGTTGTATCTGATTTAACCCCGGATAAGCTTGAAAACATAGAAACGGATTATCCATCGCTCGTTGGAAAAAATGCAAAAATTTTTAGAAGACCTAAAGAGTTGTGCAATGAATATTATTATGAATCAAATTTAAGTGCAAGTCATATATACAATTTCTGCAAACAGTTAGTCAATGTAATGGAGCTGTCAGAAGATGAGTGGAAAACAGAAGTAACAAATTAGAACAGAATGTTGATAGCTCAAAGAAACATTGACATAGGTATATTTTATATTATTTTATGCGATTAAATGAAATATTTTGGAATAGACAATAAAATATTGACACCATATACGATACCAAATATAATATAGATAGGAGGTATAAAAAATGTCAAAGTGGGATAAACTGATAGCACGTATATGTAATTTATCAAAAGACCTCCGATTTGATGAGTTACGAAAGGTATTGGAAAGCTACGGATACGAAATGAATGCACCAAGAAGTGGAAGCAGTCATTACACTTTTAGAAAACAAGGGTGTATGCCAATTACAATACCAAAGCACGAACCAATCAAGAAAGTATATGTAGAAATGGTAAGGCAGATTGTAGAAAGCGAGGCGAAGAATGATGAAGACGCTGAATGATTATATGGCAATGTCCTATCGTATGGAAATTGTGGAAGACAAAGATGAAGGCGGATTTGTAGTTTCTTATCCGGATTTGCCTGGATGCATTACTTGTGGTGAGACAGTGGAGAGGGCGGTAGCAAATGCACTGGATGCAAAAAAAGCATGGATTGAAGCTGCATTGGAAGATGGCTTAGAGATTCATAAACCAGACAGTCTGGAAGATTATTCTGGACAGTTTAAATTAAGAATTCCACGAAGCCTACACAGATCACTGGCAGAGCATTCTCAGAGAGAGGGAATCAGCATGAATCAATACTGTGTGTATCTACTTTCTAGAAATGATGCGGTGTTTTCAAAATAAATGTTGTCAAGTTTATTTACAGCATTTATAATGCTCTGGCAACAAATTGGCAACAGAAAATCAGCGAGCCAAAATAATATATGTAACAGAAATAAAATAACGGCAAAAAAGACATAAAACTTAAACAAATATATTAAAGAATATTTTTGAATTTGCCGAGTTCGAATAAGATTAGGCGTTGTCAGATTCGAATAACAGACAGAAAACCTCGGATGCCCATTTTATAAGGGTTTCCGAGGTTTTTTTATGCCTGTTGGATCTATTTCTTTTGACGGAGTATTTTTTATGCGTTAATACC
>OLRB01000869.1_pt1 | contig 15280 bp, 15 predicted proteins | sample 1672751 | NCBI WGS metagenome assembly OLRB01 (sample SAMEA3136720, study PRJEB25190) | human gut metagenome | biome: human gut; feature: human-associated habitat; material: faeces | place: Austria | collected 2013
CAAGTAAGCAATCAGGCGATCACTTCGATGCGAGGCGAGCGCCCTGCGCCAGCGCCTCCAGCTTCGCCCACGCAATCGACGGGTAGATACGTCCGCCCAGGCCGCAGTCCGTCGACGCCACGACACGCTCGTCGCCCACGATGTCCGCGAACTGGCGGATACGCTGAGCCACCAGCTCCGGGTGCTCCACCACGTTCGTCGAGTGCGACACGACGCCCGGGATCAGGTACTTGCCTTCGGGCAGTTCGATGTCGCGCCAGATCGTCCACTCGTGCGCGTGGCGAGCATTCGCCGCCTCAAACGTCAGGCCATTCGCATTGACCAGCAGGGCCAGGTCCACGATGTCCTTGAACGCGATATCCGTCGTGTGCGGGCCGTGCCACGAACCCCAGCACACGTGGAAACGCACCAGATCCGGATCGATGCCCTCCAGCGCGTGGTTCAGCGCGTCAATACGCACGCGCGAGAACGCGCGGTAATCCTCAACCGACGGCTCCGGGTTCATCTGATCCCAGCCCTCCGCGATATCCGGCGCATCAATCTGGACCGTCAGGCCCGCGTCCGTAATTCGCTTGTACTCCTCGCGCAGCACGTCCGCGCACGCCCACACCACGGCCTCGTCGTCCTCGTAGAACGCGTTAGCCACGCGAGCCGCCGAACCCGGCGAAATCGCCGCCACGAAACCATCCGACACGGGCTTGCCCGCCGCCTCCAGCGCGTGCTTCGTGCCCGCGATGTCGCGCTCCACGGCCTCGGCACCAATGTAGGTCAGCTCACCCGTAATCGTCGGGAACGCAATCGGGTTGCGGTTCGCGATGTGAATACCCGAATCCGGATCCGCGTACGCGTCCGCGAAACGCTGCCAGTCGCGGCGCTCAGCAAACGATGAGAAGGACAGTCGGCCATCGCGGCCGGCGGGGGGACGCACGTCGAAACGCTGCACGTCCTCAAAGGACAGCCCGCCGAAACGCGAGAAGGAATACGTCCACCACGCGCCGTAATCAACCGTGTCGATCATCGCGTGGCCGTACTCGCCGTCGTTGACGATATCCAGGCCGATCTCGGCCTGACGCTTCACAACGCCGTCAACCTGATCCTGCAGAAGCGACGTGAAATCAGCGTCGCCAAGCGAGCCCTCGCGGCGCGCGCGATTCGCCTCAATCAGCTCGGGGGTGCGGGGCAGGGAACCAACATGAGTGGTGCGAATGGTCATCGCAGTCCTTTCTCTTCACTGTGCCCTCAGACTACGTTTCGCGCGTCGAGAACGAGGGTAAATGTCCACACCCTGACCAATGCGATCAGCCACTCATGAGGCGAGACACGAATTCGTGCACGCGCCCCTTGCGTTTTCCTTGACATCGCGCCAGCAAGCGTCCACACACTGACACGGCGTCCCGCCGGGCGAAGCCCCCGGAATACCGCGCGAAAACCACCCGACCTGAGCCCCGGCCTCGTCCATGAGACGAAACCCGCACGGAAACGCGACGCTCACGCTCCTACTGTTGAGTCATTACAAGGCAAAAGAAAGGCACATCATGAGTCGCCCGCTGCGCTCGGCAACATCCACCCAAGGCCGCAACATGGCCGGAGCTCGCGCCCTGTGGCGCGCCACCGGCATGAAGGACGGCGACTTCGGCAAGCCGATCATCGCCATCGCCAACTCCTACACCCAGTTCGTGCCCGGCCACGTGCACCTGAAGAACATGGGCGACCTGGTCGCCGGAGCCATCAAAGCGGCCGGCGGCGTTGCCAAGGAATTCAACACGATCGCCGTCGACGACGGCATCGCCATGGGCCACGACGGCATGCTCTACTCCCTGCCCAGCCGCGACCTCATCGCCGACTGCGTCGAAACCATGGTCAACGCGCACCGCGCCGACGCCCTCGTGTGCATCTCCAACTGCGACAAGATCACCCCCGGCATGCTCCTGGCCGCCATGCGCCTGAACATCCCCACCATCTTCGTCTCCGGCGGCCCCATGGAATCCGGCGCCGCCGTCGACGGCGTCGTCGAACACCGCCTCGACCTCATCGATGCCATGGTCATGGCCGTCGACGACTCCGTCAGCGACAACCAGCTGGCCAGCATCGAAGCCAACGCGTGCCCCACCTGCGGCTCCTGCGCCGGCATGTTCACCGCGAACTCCATGAACTGCCTCAACGAGGCCATCGGCCTGGCCCTGCCCGGCAACGGCACCACCCTGGCCACCCAGATCGAACGCAAGAAGCTCTTCACCGAGGCCGGCGCGCGCATCGTCGACATGTGCCGCGCCTACTACGACAACGAGGATGACTCCGTCCTGCCGCGCTCCATCGCCACCAAGGCCGCCTTCGAGAACGCCATGAGCCTGGACGTGGCCATGGGTGGCTCCACCAACACCGTCCTGCACATCCTCGCCATCGCCAACGAGGCCGGCGTCGACTTCACGCTCGACGACATCGACGCGATCTCGCGCCGCGTGCCCTGCCTGTGCAAGGTGGCCCCCAACTCCACGACCTACCACATCGAGCACGTCCACCGCGCCGGCGGCATCCCCGCCCTGCTCGGCGAGCTCAACCGCGCCGGCCTGCTCAACCGCGACGTGCACTCCGTCCACTCTGACAACCTGGAGAACTGGCTGGGCGCGTGGGACGTGCGCAGCGGGAGCGCCACCGACGAGGCCAAGCACCGCTTCCTCGCCGCCCCCGGCGGCGTGCGCACCACCCAGGCATTCTCGACCGCCAACCTCTTCGAGTCCCTCGACACCGACTCTGAGGCCGGCTGCATCCGCTCCGTCGAGCACGCCTACACGAAGGACGGCGGCCTGGCCGTCCTCTACGGCAACATCGCCGCCAACGGCGCGATCATCAAGTCCGCCGGCATCGACGAGTCCCTCTTCCACTTCGTCGGCAAGGCCTTCGTCGTCGAATCCCAGGAAGAAGCCGTCGAGGCCATCCTCAGCAAGCAAGTCACCGAAGGCGACGTCGTCGTCATCTTGTACGAGGGCCCCAAGGGCGGCCCCGGCATGCAGGAAATGCTCTACCCGACCTCCTACCTCAAGGGCCTGGGCCTGGGCAAGAAGTGCGCGCTCATCACCGACGGCCGCTTCTCCGGCGGCACGTCCGGCATCTCCATCGGACATATCTCGCCCGAGGCCGCGGCCGGCGGCGCGATCGGCCTCGTGCGCACCGGCGACGAGATCGAAATCGACGTCAACAACCGCGTCCTGCGCGCGAACGTGAGCGACGAGGAACTTGAGCGCCGCCGCGCCGAGAAGGGCACCGCCCCCTGGAAGCCCTCCAAGCAGCGCCCCCGCAAGGTCTCCGACGCCCTGCGCGTCTACGGTATGCTCGCCGCGTCCGCCGACAAGGGCGGCGTGCGCGTCCTGCCCGACTGGGCGTGAGTCAAGTGCCTACAATCGTGGGCATGCATGGAGAGTACAAAGTCCCCGGAGGCAAGCTCGTCGTCGTCGACACCGACGTGGAGGAGGACCGCCTCGCGCGCGTGAGCGTGTCGGGCGACTTCTTCCTCGACCCCGACGACGCGCTCACCCGGATCACCGCGTCCCTCGAAGGGGCCCCGGCCTCGTCGAGCGCCAAGGATCTGGCCGCGCGCGTCGCCGGTGCCCTCCACGAGGGTGACACTCTCATGGGCGTGACCCCCGAGGCCGTCGGCATCGCCGTACGCCGCGCCCTGGGTGCCGCCCTCTCGTGGGACGACATCGACTTCGACGTCATCCACGGCCCCGTCGTCGACCCGATGATCAACGTCGCCATGGACGAAACCCTGGTCGAGGACGTGGCAGCGGGACGCCGCAAGCCCTTCATGCGCCTGTGGGAGTGGAACGGCCCCCAGGTCGTCATCGGCTCCTTCCAGTCCTACCAAAACGAAATCCAGCAGGACGGCGTGGAGCGCTACGGCATCACCGTGTCGCGGCGCGTCACCGGCGGCGGTGCCATGTTCATGGAGCCCGGCAACTGCATCACCTACTCGCTCGTCATCCCCACCGCCCTCGTGGAGGGAATGAGCTTCGAGCAGGCCTACCCCTACCTCGATCAGTGGGTCATGGAGGTCCTCGACAAGCTGGGCATCAAGGCCACGTACGTGCCGCTCAACGACATCGCCTCCGAGTTCGGCAAGATCGGCGGCGCCGCGCAGAAGCGCTGGGCGAACGGCTACATGGTCCACCACGTGACCATGGCCTACGACATCGACGCCATCAAGATGAACGAGGTCCTGCGCATCGGCATGGAGAAGATCCGCGACAAGGGCACCCGCAGCGCCGTCAAGCGCGTGGACCCCATGCGCTCCCAGACCGGCCTTCCCCGCGAGGAGATCCTCCAGGCGTTCTTCGACCACTTCAAGGAGAAGTACAACGCCACGGTCGGCACCATCACCGACCAAGACCTCGAGGTCGCACGCGCCCGCTGCGAGACGAAGTTCGCGCGCGAGGAGTGGGTGCACCGCATCCCCTGAGCGCCCCGTCGTCGTGGCTGCCCGCTCCGGTTTCGTCTCATTGACGAGGCCGGGGCGGGTTTTCGCGTTCCCGCGCGGCTGCGCGCGTGACAGCGTCCGAGAATCGGCGCCGGAGTAACATGGACACATGTCGAGCGAAGCAATGCAGCCGAAACACGAAACCTTCAGGCTTTCCGAATTGCGTGACCTGGTGGCGACGGGACGCGTGCGGATCCCCGACTTTCAGCGCTCCTTCCGGTGGACGAACCAAGACGTCGTTGCCCTCTTTGATTCCCTTCACCATGGGTATCCAATCGGGAACCTGCTCATGTGGAAACGTGAGGCCCCGGCGCAGCGGGTCACCGTTGGTGCCATCGATATCGACGCCCCCCAGCGTTCGGACGCACTATGGCTCGTCGACGGTCAGCAACGTGTGACGAGTATCGTCAACGCGATGGATGCTCGCAGTCAACGAGATGGTCGTTTTGCGGTTGGGTACGATCTGGAAAATGCCTGCGTTGTTTCAACTCTGGGGCGTCATTCTCGCGCCGTCATGCCGCTCTTTCGTCTCTTCGACTTTGAGAGCGCCTGGCAGTGGTTCGAGGAGAACACCGAATTCCAGGCGTTGCGCGGTCGATACCAGGAAGCCTTCAATACCTTTAACGCCGTGAGCGTTCCAGCGACTGTGATGGAGGGAGCGGACGAGGATAAGCTCCGCGTTATCTTTGATCGCATTAATCAGAGCGGCAAGAAACTCAAGTCCTTTGAAGTATTTGACGCGCTCAATAGCTCCGTCTCTGACGGACGCACACTCGGATCAATTGCCGATGCCGTTGCACACGCGACCAACTTTGGAGTGTTATCGGAGGAATACGTTCTCAATGCTCTGAAGGCTCGGAGACATCCTGATTACATGCGAGATGTGCGCTCGGAGTTCGTGGATGAGCGGCGACATGCGTCCGATTTTCCGAAAGAAAATCGGGTTTCAGCGTACGGCGAAACGGAACAAGCGCTCATCCGAGCCGTACGATTCCTGCAAGAAACGTGTTTTATCCCGCATGTCACGGTGTTGCCATACGGGGCAATTCTGGTGGTGGTGGCGCGGTTCTTCGCGCTGTTCCCCGAACCGAAGCGTCGCAATAAAGAGCTGCTTAAGCGCTGGGTGTGGCGGACGATTATTAAAACCATTGAGGGTGCCGTTAGCAGTGGGAATGTCCAGACAAGGACTTTCCTTAAAAACGTGCGCCGCGGAGATGAATCCGGTTCCGTTCAGAGACTACTGGAGAGCGTCGGTGAGCGGGGGGCCTCGAAGCACGTCACGATTCCCGATGCGCGCATGAATCGCTCGGATGCTAGGGCATGCGTGTGTGCCATGTGGTCCTACTACGCTCGGGCGGACAACTATGCGGGTCAGGCGTCGATTGCTGTGTTTGATTCGCTCGTCGATGACTACGGTAGTGTGGCTGATCTCCTCGTGGAATACGTGGGGCGTCGTTGGTTTGAAGGGACAGATGTCAGTCGATATTCGTCGCTCGCAAATCGAGTGTTGATGGTCAATGAGGAGGCTCTGCGGGACGAGGAAGCGGCCTTAGCCTTCATGACAGCCCACCGGAACATGCTCATGCTCCCCGAGGCGGTAGAGGAGCGCGAGTCTTCAGCCGATCCGGTGGAATTGGTTGATCGGCGTGAGGAACTGTTGTCCGCGCGTGTGAACGAATTCTTCGAACTGATGATGGCATGGGATTACGTGTCCTTTGCCCCCGTTGAATTGACGTGAAAGGAACACAGATGTCGCTCTATTCGCCCGACGTTGAGTTTCGTGTTCGCCTGCATGGCATCGACATCGGGACAATCTCGTGCTACTCGTCCAAGAGTTCGTTTCGGTTCTCCGACGACTACTACTGGCGCGTGGATCGGCCTGTTCTTGGCTTCTGGTTCGAGAATGGGATGCGCCGTGAGGCGGGGGTGAAGGGACGCTCTGTTCTTCCGCTGTGGTTTTCTAACCTCCTGCCTGAAGGGTTGCTTCGAACGATTGTGTGTGCTCAGCATGGACTGAGCGAGGAGGATGAGCCGGGCATTCTCAGCGCGCTCGGCGATGATTTGCCGGGAGCTGTTACGGTGTCCCGTATCGGGGACCCCATTTCGGTTTCGGCGGATGACGCCTTGCAATCCGGTGATTCTACGTCGTTCTCAAAGGACTCACGGATTCGCGCATCTATTGCCGGCAACGTCCTGAAGTTTTCGATGAAGTCTCGCGATCAGCGCCTGACTTTGCCCGGCAGTGGTGAGTATGGAGACCGTATCGTCAAGCTGTCGCCGCCGGGTGAGTACGATGCTCTCGTTCACAATGAGTTCTACGTGATGTCGCTCGCCAAAGCGTGTGGCATTGAGGTTCCTGACTTCGATGTTGTGCATCGGGAGAACGTCGAGATTGCGCCCTCCGATTGGGCAACAGCCGAGGAACACGCATTCAGCATTGCGCGCTTTGACAGGAGCGATCAAGGCCGCGTCCATATGGAGGATTTCTGTCAGGCGGGTAATCTGCCGGGGTTTCAGCGGTCGAAATATCAGAGTTCGGTCGAGTACGTGATGAAGGTCGCGTATCGGAATTACGACTTGCCGTCGCTTGTTGAGTGTGTCCGTCGGACGGTATTCAACATGTTGTGTGGCAATGATGACGCGCATCTGAAGAATTGGAGCCTGGTATATCCGGACCGTCGTAATGGTGTTCTCTCGCCAGCCTATGACCTGGTGTGTACGGCCGTTTATTTTGATCGCCCCCAGGATATGGCGCTCAAGCTCAGTGGTAAAGAGATCTCTGCGGATATTTGTCTGGACGATTTCCGTCGTATCGCCGATATGTGTCATGTCGAGCGAGGCGTCATCGAAGAAGCTGTTCGCTCAATGATCGCCGCGTACGGTGAGGCACTGGACAAGGTCGAGGTGCCGACTCGCCTCACGAGCATCAACGTCAGGGGACGGGACATCGACCTGCGTCCCTGGCTCCGTGAGCGCTATCAACGCCTGTCGGTGTCTCTACTGTCCTAGCGTAGTTGGCGCGGCGTCCTCGGGAATCGTGCGCGGCTTGTCCGGGGTGTGGGGGACGAGGCCGGGGCGGGTTGTCGCTTAGAAGAGCTGGAGCGCGCGTACTCCGTGGATGACAAGCTCGACGCCGATGACGAGGATCAGGAAGCCCATGATGCGCACGATCGCGCCGACGCCGGTAGCTCCCAGCTTGTCGATCCAGGGCGTCGCGTAGCGCAGAAGCAGCGCGATGGCGGCGGCCGTGATGAGGACGCCCAGGACGATGCCGACGTGAAAACCGACGGCGGTGTTACGGGCGGCCAGCGCGATGACGACGCCGATTGAGCCGGGACCCGCGATGAGGGGCAGCGCCATGGGAGAGAAGGAGACGTCCGCCTTGGCTGTCGCGTGCTGAGCCTCCTCGTGGGTGGAGCGCCGCTTGTTTTCCAGCATCGAGAAACCCGAGTGTGCGACGACCAGGCCGCCGGCGATTTGCAGGGAGGGCAGGTCGAAGCCGAAGAAACGCATGATGAGTGAGCCGCTGATAGCGAACACTGTGAGGATCGCAAAGACATAGATGCCGGTCTTCCACGCCTGGGAGCGCACCGCCGCCGGGTCGTCGGCGGCGGTCAGGCCCGCGAAGGCGGCGAGGCCTCCGATTGGGTTAGTGATCGGAGCGAGCGCCAGGATCGTCGCTGAGATTCCTGCGAGAATGGTCGTCATGCTCTCAATCTTAAGTGCCGCGTGTGCGGGCGTGTGTTCCGTCTCTTTAGAGGCGGCGAGCGCCGAAAATGGCTGTTCCCAGGCGTACGATGGTCGCCCCTTCGGCGATGGCCCACTCAAGGTCTTGGCTCATGCCCATCGACAGCGCCAGCTCGGACTCTTCGATGCTCAGGCGCACCGCCGCCTCGTCCCTGATGTCGCGCAGCTGCGCGTAGGCGGCGCGCACGTCGGCTTCGACGGGGGAGTTCAGGCCCACCGTCATGAAGCCCGCGAGCTGGAGGTGAGCCGAGGCCTCGACCGCATCGATAAGCTGCGCGACGTCGGCGGGAGCGCACCCGTGCTTGGTGGCCTCGCCCGACACGTTCACCTCGATGTAGACGGGGAAGGGGCCGGTGGCGCGCGCGTCGATCTTCGCAACCAAGGCGGGGGAGTCCAGCGACTCGATTGCATCCACGCAGGCCAGTGCGTGATTGATCTTGTTGGACTGGAGAGGACCGATCAGGTGGAGGCGGGCACCGGGCACCTCGCGGATCGCGTCCACCGTCGCGCGCGCCTCCTGTACCCGGTTGTGGCCCAGCAGGATCGGCAGCCCCGCCTCGGCGAGGGCAGTAGCGGCGGCGCGGCACTCCTCGGGTGTGCGTGTCTTGACCGCCAGCTCCAACGTCACGGAATCGGTGCGGCCACACGCGGAGGTGGCGCGGTCGATGCGGTCGCGGGCGGCATCGATGGCCTCGGGAATACTCATGGCCTCATGGTACGCGGGCGCGGCTTTCGGGGTTCAATCAGGGGCGTCTCAGGGCCGACAGGGGTATGCCACGTGGCACACTAGAATGTTCGCGACACACGGAAAGGACAAACAAAAACAATGCGTACCCTGCTCAACATCATCTGGTTTTTCTTCGGAGGACTCCCGCTCTTCCTCGGATATGTGATGGCGGGCATCATCTCCTGCATTTTCATCGTGACGATCCCTGCGGGCGTGGCATGCTTCCGCATCGCCGGATACGTGCTGTGGCCTTTCGGCAAGCGCGTCGTCGACAAGCCGAACGCGGGTGCTGGCTCGGCCCTCATGAACATCGTGTGGTTCCTCGTCGCGGGCCTGTGGCTCGTCATCGGGCACATCACGACCGCTGCCGCGCAGGCCGTCACGATCGTCGGCATCCCGCTGGCTATCGCCAACCTCAAGATGATTCCGATCACCTGCTTCCCCTTCGGCAAGGCCGTCATCGACGACCCGACTGCGTCCATCCTCTGACGCGTCCTACACTGGGGTCATGGCTCGTAAACACAGCAAGGACCACGGCGGTGGCCCCACCCGCGCCATCGAGGCGCTCACGGCGGCTGGCGTTGCTTTTACCATCCACGAGTACGAGCACGACCCGGCCGCCCGGGCGTTCGGTGAGGAAACAGTCGAGAAACTGGGCATCGACCCCACGCAGGCATTCAAGACGCTCATGGTGCGCCTGGAACCCACCGGCGAGTTCGTCGTCGGCTGCGTGCCAGCCCTGGCTCACCTGTCCATGAAGCTGATCGCCAAAGCCGCCGGTGCCAAGAGCGCCGCCATGGCCGATCCGGCCGTCGCGCAGCGCCGCACCGGCTACGTCGTGGGCGGCATCAGCCCGCTCGGGCAGACGACCTCGCACCGACTGTTCATTGATTCGGCGTGCCTGGACCACGAGACCATGATCGTCTCGGGCGGGCGCCGAGGCCTCAGCGTCGAGCTGAGTCCCCTGGATCTTGTCGAACTGACGAACGCGGAGGTCACGGACCTCGCGCAGGTCTGACCCCGGCCTCGTCCGGTTTCCGTCCGACCCCCGGACGGAGGGGGAATGCGGGGGCGAGCTGTCACGTTGTTTTACTCGGCGGAAAGCTGTATGCGTCAAAATAGGCCCTGCGGTAGATTCGCCTGGTATCCACGGACCGCCGGCCCGTCCCGACACGAAAGTGCCCCGCATGACAGCTCACAAGCCCCTCGCCCTCACCGCCGCGACCATCGCTGCCGCCATGGCGCTCGCGGCCTGCTCGAGCGGTGCCTCCACCGATCCCAACACCATCGAGATCGGCTCGCTCTACGAACCCGTCAACCTCTCCAACATCGCAGGTGGCGGCCAGGGCGTCACCGAGGCGCTCAACGGTAATGTCTACGAAGGTCTGTTTTCCCTCGCCGACGACGGCACGATTCAGCCGCAGCTGGCCACCTCCTACGACGTGAGCGAGGATGGCCTGACCTACACCTTCCACCTGCGCGATGGCGTGACCTTCTCCGACGGCTCTTCCTTCGACGCGGCCGACGCCGTTCACTCGATCAACCGCGTCCTGGCCGACGACTCCCAGTCTGCGCGCAAGTCACAGCTGGCCGTCATCAACTCGGTCGAGGCCACCGATCCCCAGACGCTGACCGTGACGCTCTCGCAGCGCTCGATCTCCCTGCCCTACAACCTGTCCTACCTGTGGATGGTTCCCGAGGGCTTCGACTCCCAGACCGAGACCGACGGCACCGGCCCCTACACGCTGGACACGTGGACGAAGGGTTCAACCCTGGCGCTCAAGGCCCGCGACGGCTACTGGGGTGATGCTCCCAAGAACGGCGCGGTCACCTTCCACTACTACACGGACGCTACCGCGATGACGAACGCCCTGAGTGCGGGTGACATTGACATCATCACGTCCCTGCAGTCCCCGGATGCGCTGGCCACCTTCCGGGGCAACTCCGACTTCGTGGTTTCCGAAGGCACCTCCACGACGAAAGAACTGCTCGCCTTCAACGACGCGCAGGCCCCCTTCAATGACGCGCGCGTGCGCCAGGCCATCTACTCGGCCATCGACCGCGAGAAGCTCCTCGAGTCCATCTGGGGCGACGCCGGACAGGTGATCGGTTCGATGGTTCCCCCGTCGGACCCGTGGTACGAGGACCTGACCTCCGTGAACCCCTACGATCCCGAGCGCTCGAAGTCGCTGCTGGCCGAGGCCGGGGCTGAGGGACTCAGCTTCACGCTCGACACGCCCTCCTACGACCCGCACCCCACGGTCGCCGAGTTCATCAAGTCCGAGCTGGCCAAGGTGGGCGTGACCGTCACGATCAACACGATCACCGCCGACGAGTGGTATTCGAAGGTCTACAAGGAGCACGATTTCCAGGCGACCCTCCAGGAACACGTCAATACGCGCGACGTCGTGTGGTACGGCAACCCGACGTTCTACTGGGGTTACAACAACGAGGCCGTGACCGCTCTCATCGACGAGGCTGAGCAGGCCTCCACCGAGGATGAGCAGACCGAGAAGCTGCGCGCCGCCAACGAGCAGATCGCGGCGGACGCGGCCAGCGCCTGGCTCTACCTCTACCCGCAGATCGTCGTCGCGCGTTCCAACGTGTCGGGCTACGGCGTGAACGGCCTGAACTCGCAGTTTGTCGTCTCGGGCATCTCCAAGAACTGATGACTCGGTACCTGCTGCGGCGCACCGGGCTGCTGATCCTCACCGGATCGGCAGCCCTCGTGGCGATTTTCGTTCTCCTGCGTCTCCTGCCGGGCGATCCGGCGAATGCGCTTGTGTCGGGCACGGCCACACCCGAGCAGATCGAGGCGGCCCGCCGCCAGGTGGGTTCGGACCTGCCGTGGTGGAGCCAGTTTGGTGAGTGGGCCTCGTCGCTGCTGCGCGGCGACCTGGGTACCTCGTTCACCTCGGGTTTGAGCGTGAACGATCAGATTGTGTCGCGCATGGCGGTGACGCTGCCGCTGACCCTCGCGGCATTTGGAATCTCCCTGGTGCTGGCCATTGTGCTGGGGTACGTGGCCGCGCGGGCGCGCCGCTCCTGGGTGGGAACGGTGATCTCCGCTCTCGCGCAGCTGGGTATCGCCGTGCCCGTGTTCTGGATCGGCATGCTCCTGGTCCTGGTCTTCGCGGTGAACCTGCACTGGCTGCCCGCCTCGGGTTTCCCCGCGCGCGGGTGGACGAACGCCGCGCAGGCGGTGCGCGCCCTCGTCCTGCCGACGCTGACGATCGTCTTAGTGTCCACGGCCTCGTTGACGCGCTACACGCGCAGCGCCGCCCTGGATGTCATCGACGCTCCCTTTCTGCAGTTCGCGCGCTCCCTGGGTGAGTCGCGCGGCGAGGCGATGGTGCGCCACGGCCTGCGCGTCGCCTCGATCCCAGTCATCTCCATCGCCGGCATCGAGCTGGCCACCACGTTCATCGGCGCGGTCGTCGTCGAGCAGGTTTTCGCTCTTCCCGGCCTCGGCTCGATGCTGACGACCGCGATCGCCCAGCACGACTACCCATCGATTCAGGGGGTTCTCCTCGTGTCGACGACCCTCGTCCTCGTCATCGGTTTTGCCGCGGATGTCCTGCAGCGCGTCATTGACCCGCGCCTGCGCTCCACTCTGAGCGCGGGAGGTCGCCCGTGAACGCCCGTCGTATCCCGCTGTCCCTCGTCGTCGGCGCGCTCCTGGTGGGTGTGCTCGCGCTCATCGCCCTCGTCTCGCTCGCGTGGCTTCCGTACCCGATCGAGGACACGAGCGGCGGACGCCTCGAAGGTTTTTCTGCCGACCACCTCCTCGGCACGGATCGCCTGGGGCACGACCTGGCCTCGCGCATGATGGTGGGCGCGCACATCGCCCTCATCGTCGGCCTCGGAGCCGTCGCTGTCGCCGCCCTCATCGGTGTGAGCGTCGGCCTGGTGATCGCGCTGTCCCGCCCGTGGGTGGACGACGTGGCCTCGGCGCTGCTCGACGTGCTCATCGCCTTCCCGACGCTGCTCCTCGCGATGCTCATCGTCGCGGGCTTCGGTGCCTCCCTGGCCACGGTCACCGTCGGGGCGCGGTAGCAGAAAACAGTCATCATCCAACGAACACCAGGCTTTTGTTGGCTAGTCAGGGAGCAACTCTTCCACACAGCAGGCAGAGACAGTTGCATGACAACCGCCACATGATTACCATGTCACCATCGAGAAAGGACATGGCATGGAAGCCGCAACAGTCGCCCAGTGGGCATTTTTCAACGAGGTACCGATTCCCCAGGACGTCTCTAACATCCTGGTTCCCGGCGAGCAGCCCTACGCGGCTTTCGCAACAACGCGAGACTCAGCAATCTTTACCTCGCAACGCCTCATCGTGCGCGACGCACAGGGGATCACCGGCCGCAAGGTCGAGATCTACTCACTGCCCTACAAAAACATCAACATGTGGTCGACAGAGAATGCCGGCACAATCGACATGACTGCCGAAGTTGAGCTATGGACCCGTGCAGGCCATATCAAGATTAGCCTGGGCCGACACATCGACGTACGCCGCATCGATGCACTCATCGCAAACTGCGTTCTGAACTCCCACTGAGAGTCGCCACCCTCAACATTGAACCCGCCTGCTCCACAACGGCTTGCAGCCCTGCCGAGCGGGCGGGTTTCTCAGCGCCGGGAGGGCGAAACAGCGCTCTCAATCGCTGCTGCGCACATCCTGCGTGCAATCCGCATGCGTCTTCGACGTGGGCCTCTCGCAGATTTCCTGCTGGAGCCGCACAAGGTACCCGTCGGGGTCTTGGATGAGGAACTGCCGGACGCCGATCTCTACATCGCCCGCCCGGTACCACTTCTCTTCGGGTTCGACGAAGATCGGCCATCCTGCCTCTGTGATGCGCTGCAACGTGCCGTCCAGATTGTCGACCTGAACCTCGAAGTTGATACCCCGACCAAGGGGGAACTCAAGGGGACCTGTCGCCCACGTCCTACCTTGGTCGATCTGGTCGAGCATCAGGTGCGCGTTACCCAGGACAAGGTAGCCGAATCCTTCCTCAGGCCGCTCGTAGCAGAGGGAAAAACCGACGAGGTCGCACCAAAAACGGCGCGATGCCTCGTAATCGGTGACGGAAAGTTCAGGAACAAGCCCGGGTTCGTTGCTCATGGCCTCACTCTAGCGGCCTCGGACGAGACCGTGTCCGGGAGATGCGCAGACCGTCAGCGCCGGGAGGCTTTGCGGATCAGCCAGTCCGCGCCCGCGAAGAGCGCCATGAAGACCAGGGCGCCGATCAGGATCGCCACGATGTTGATCGCAACCTGCGCGTAGCCGATTCGCCAGACGTTCACGAAGCCGTAGGGGTACTGGTGCGTGAAGGTGCCTCGCACGAGCGTGTACGCCACCCACGCGACCGGGATCAGCAGGGCGCGCCCCAGCGTCGCCCACGTGATGCCGCCGCGCGGCCCCACGAGCGCGGCCGCGCCCACAAAGGCAGCCGGGACGACAATGTGCTGCAGCGGGTTGGTGACGAGCGCGAAGCCGGAGAGAACCTCGTAGGGACCAATCAGCGTCGCATAAACGATCGCGGTCACCGTGATCATCATGAGCGCGCACAGGTGCGTGGCCCTCCCCCACGCCCCGACGCGGCCTCGGCGCGCGAGGAGGGTCGAGATGATCGCAACCATGATGTTGGACAGCTCGGTGAAGTAGGACAGACAGTCGGCCAGACGCTGGGGTGCGCCCGCCCCGTGGGTGGCTCCCGCGAAGAGGCCCTCCTCGACGTAGGTCGGCGCAGCGTAGCCATCGAAGGCCGTAATGGTGAGGGTGGCGGCAACACCCGCCCAGGCGAGGGCGGCAACCACCCAGTAGGCGGCCCGCCCACGGCGGCTCAGTTCAGTCATGTCGGTTGTCATCGTTCTCCCCAAATGCCTCCGCCGCAGAGCCATAGCGCGCCGCAGAGAGACGCCCAGCAGCAATCTCGCGAGCCTCGCGCATGGCCGCCTCAGTCTCTTCGTTGTACCGCAGATGTGCAGACACGATCACAGCCTCCTCGTTTTCCGCGCTCACTTGAGCTGTGTGTTCCTTCTCCACTGTAAAACCCAGCGTTTGACGCTACAAACGCGGCACAGCCTCAATCAGTGCGCGCGTGTACGGCTCGCGCGGGGCGGACATGATCTGCCGAGTGTCCCCGGCCTCGACGATGCAGCCCTGCTGCATGACGGCGATCCGGTCGCACGTGGAAGCGACGGTCGCCAGGTCGTGAGACACGAGCACGAGGGCCATGCCGCGCTCGCGCGTGATCGACCCCAGCAGGTCCATGACGGAGGCGCGCGTGGACATGTCGAGCGCGGAGACCGGCTCGTCGGCGATG
>OLRB01000875.1_pt1 | contig 15213 bp, 15 predicted proteins | sample 1672751 | NCBI WGS metagenome assembly OLRB01 (sample SAMEA3136720, study PRJEB25190) | human gut metagenome | biome: human gut; feature: human-associated habitat; material: faeces | place: Austria | collected 2013
GCGTCCGTTGCCGCGCTTGCGCTTGGCGGCCGGCGTGCATCCGCATAATGCGCGCTTTTACGATGAAGCCATGGAATCTCGCCTGGTCAATCGCCTGGCCGACCCGCGCATATGTGCCGTGGGCGAAATCGGCCTGGACTATCATTACGACCTGTCACCGCGCGAGGATCAGCGAAGGGCGTTTCGCCGTCAAATTCGCCTGGCGCATACCACGGGCCTTCCCGCGGCGCTGCATGTGCGCGAGGCGCATGACGAGGCGTTCGCCATCCTGCGCCAGGAGGGCTTCCCCGAGGCGGGCACGCTGCTGCACTGTTTCGACCTGGACTGGGAGACGCTCGAGCCTTGGGTTGACCGCGGTTGCTTCGTTGCTTTGGGCGGCGCGCTTACGTTCAAGCGCTGCCAGGATACGCGCGACGCGGTCGCGCGCACGCCCCGCAACCTGCTGCTCACCGAAACCGATTCGCCGTACATGACGCCCGAGCCCATGCGCGGCATGCCATGCGGCCCCGCGCACGTCGTATTCACTGCGGCGTGCATGGCGGAGGTGCTCGGGTGCGAAACCGAGAAGGCCAGAAGCCAGATGCTGGCTCAAATCGCGCAAAACGCGCGCGCATTGTTGGACCGCCCACCCACACCCTGGCAGATCGAACATGCGCAAACCGCCGCAACTGAAAGGAATTGCGAATGAAACGCCTGATCATCGTCGGCTCGCCTCGCGTTGAGGGGCGAAGCGGCGCGCTTGCGGACCTTCTGTTCGAAAGCTGCATCGAGGAGTGCCCGGAAGACGAGGTGTACCTGGCGCCCGTGTCCACGCTCGACGTGGCCGGCTGCAACGCCTGCGATTTTTGCAAGCGCAAGGCGCAGGGCGCGATGACCGAGCAGGAGGCCGCCGATGACCAGGCCTTCGAGGAGCAGCGCGCCGAGGACGAGGCGCCGCGTCGATGCGCCATCCGTGACGACATGGACGACGTCTACCCGCTGCTCGAGGATGCCGACGAGCTGATCGTCGTGGCGCCGGTGTATTTCGCCGGCCCGTCTTCGCAGCTCAAGTGCATGCTCGATCGTTTCCAGCCGTACTTCTGGACGCGCACCCGTGCGCGCAAGCGCCCCTGCACGCTGCACGTGGTGGGGGAGGGCGGCGATCCGCGCGGCTTCGACCCGCTTGTGGGGTGCGTCCGCTCTGCCGCCGCTGTGGCGGGCTTCCGTTTGGAGCGAGTGCTGGATTGGGTCGGCAAGATCGATGAATCCGGCGAGATCGTCGACGAGGCCGACGAGTATTCCGTCGAGGGGCCCGTGGTGCGCGCCTTTGCCGGGGGCAAGATGGCCGACCAGGGCGCTGGCGATCAGGGGTTCCGTGCCGAAGATGAACCGGCGGAGCAGGCCGACGAGTTCGAGCCCGAGACGTTCGCCGAGGACGATTTCGCCGCTCAGCTGGCCTCTCAGGCGCAACGCCGCCAGAACCGTGCGCGCCTGAACCTGGGCGAGAACGGCGCCGAGCGCCAGGTCATCCAGCTTGACGAGGACGGCCGTCGCATCGATGCGGCGCAGCACGGTCGCAAGCGTTCGGCTCAGAAGAAGCACGCCAACGCCAAGCGCGGCACGAACGGCACGGTGCAGGCCAAGCACGAGAACCCGCATGCCCCCAAGGGCAAAGGCGGGCAGGGCAAGTCCGGCAAGGGCGGCTCGAAGCAGGGCGGCGGCCGCGGCAAGCAGGGGAAGCGCCGTGGGTAGCGTATCGTCGTTGGCCAACCTTTCGGTCACCCGGCAGGTCCTGGCGGACCACGGGCTTTCGGCTAAGTACTCGCTTGGGCAGAACTTCCTGGTCAACGAGGCAATCGTGGCGAAGATCGTGGCGCTGGCGGAGCTCGAGGGCGCGGACAACGTGCTTGAAATCGGCCCCGGCATCGGCACGCTCACCATGGCCCTGCTGCAAAACGCGAAGCATGTCACGTCCATCGAGCGCGATACCGACTTGCCCGCTGTGCTGGCCGAAACGCTGGAGCCGTGGTGGGATTCGTTCACGCTCATCCAAAAGGATGCGCTTGACCTGCAGCTTTCCGACTTGGATGGGCAAGAGGCCCCCAATAAGCTGGTGGCGAACTTGCCGTACGCCGTTGCCGCAACGGTGGTGCTTGATTATTTCCAGCGCATCGAATCGCTTGAGTCGGCAACGGTGATGGTGCAGAAGGAGGTGGCCGACCGTATGGCCGCCGAGCCGGGCACGAAGAACTACGGCGCTTACACGGTGAAGCTGCGGCTGTATGCGCAACCGGCGGGGCGCTTCCCGGTCAGCCCGAACAACTTCTTCCCGCCGCCGCGCGTGGACAGTGCGGTCATCCGCCTGAATCGCACGCCCGTGCTCGATGAGCAGGGCAAACCGCTTGACGGGGAAGTGGTGCGCGCTGCTTGCACCATGGCAGACGCTGCGTTCGCCAGCCGCCGCAAAACGCTGTCGAACTCATGCAAAACCTACTTCGCCGGCCGCGGAGCCGGCGGCGCTGCGGTGGCCCCGCATCTGCCCGAGTTGTTCAAGCGGGCGGGCATCGACCCCAAGCGACGCGGCGAGACGTTGTCTCTTGCCGAGTTCGTGAACATGGGCAAAGCGCTGCTGGCGCTGCAGCAGGGTTAGCGATGGAAATCGATATGCTACATGGGCCGCGTGCATAGCGGCCCTTTTTGCGTGATGTGGGGTTTGGGAGCGGGTCTGCAAGTTCTGGAGGGCGCGAGCTTGCTTGCCGCAGCGTTTTCCCAGCTGTTGAGCCGGCGGTAGGGAAGCCCGTACCGCCGTGCGGCCCGTTAAAGGTTGTTTGCAGGCAAAAACGTGCTTGGAGTATGGCCATTGTGTGCGAACTGCTATGGAATTAGGTGCAAAACATGGAGAAGTAAGCGTGCATTGACCCGCATGATACAATTTTGAACTGTTATCTGTGTGTTATGTAGGAAAGAGCAACTATGGACTTAGCGAAACAAGCGCAAATCGTCGACTCCATTCATGATACGTTACACGATTTCGTCGGTCAACGCCTGAAAGTGCGCGCCAACATGGGCCGCTCCAAGATCGTCGAGAGCGAGGGCACGCTCATGCAGGTGCACCCGCAGCTGTTCATCATGGAAGTAGATCGCAAGCGCGGCCGCACCGCCCGTCAGTCGTACCAGTACGTCGACGTGCTCACCGGCATGGTCGAGCTGTCGCAGAACGGCGAGCCGCTGTTCGAGCCCTTCGTTCCCGAAGGCGACGAGCCGGGCATGGAGTCTCCTCTCATGGAGGAACGCGTCCTGTCGTAAGCGGTTTCAACCGTGAACTTTTTGCGGATGCCCGCGAAGAAGTGTTTGACAAACAGCGTTTGAACGAGGAAAATACATTCTCGCGCAAAGCGCAATACCCATGGGGATGTAGCTCAGCTGGGAGAGCATTACGTTCGCAACGTAGGGGTCGTGGGTTCGAATCCCATCATCTCCACCATGGAAATGCAAAGGCCGTCGGCCCCACCGGCGGCCTTTTTCTTTCCCAAAAGCGCGTGGGCTCGGACACTTTGGGGACGTAGCACTAAGTGTCCGACTCGACGGGAATCGGCGAGAGCGGTTTTGATAGCGCTAATGCAAGGCGGTATCTTTCGTTGCTGCCCGCCCGCCGGTTTGCGGCGCAGGCCCATTTAACTACTGAAGGAGCATTATGGCTGGTCTGAAGGCGGTTTTGTTCGACAACGATGGCACGCTGGTTGATTCTCGCGAGCTGCTTTTGGCAAGCTTTCACTATGCGGGCCCTGCAGTGCTGGGCCGCCAGCTTAGCGACGAGGAATATCTGCAGAAGGTGGGGCAGCCGCTGGCCGTGCAGGTCAAGGACTACACGGACGACCCGGTGCTGCAGGAGCGATTCTGCGAAGCATATCGAGCGCACAACAAAACGGTGCACGATAAGATGATCAAGGCGTTCCCCGGAACGGTTGAGGCGCTGGCGGAGCTCGCAAGCGCGGGCCTGAAGCTGGGTGTGGTGACGTCGAAGCGCCATGCGGTTGCCTGGCGCGGGCTCGAGGTGGTGGGCGCCGCGTCGTATCTGGATTGCTGCGTGGGCTGGGACGATATCGAACGTCCGAAGCCCGATCCCCAGCCGGTGGTCCGCGGTTGCGAGCTGCTGGGGTTCGATCCCAGCGAGTGCCTGTACGTCGGCGATGCCCCGTTCGACCTGCAATCCGGTAACGCGGCAGGCGCCAAAACCGCGGCGGTAACCTGGGGTATGTTCAACGAGCCCACCCTGACGGCCGAGCGCCCTTCGTTCGTTTCGCACACTTGGGACGAGCTGATCGCAAGCACGCTGGCGTTGCTCTAGCGCTTGCGGTTATCGTGCGGAAGTGCGGATGCGGCGTTGTTTGCGGCTTTGGGGCGGTATACTTGCCGCGTGATTGATGGACAGTTCGAAAACCTCCTGTCGGTAAACAAAACTAGGTACCTTGCCCGCTGATCGTGGCGGGCGTTTTGCGCGACGGCGCGATTTTATCGGCGGGGGTGAACAGCTTCCGCTGCATCGTTGCAGGTTGTCGCGCATTTCGAGAAGGGCCTTTCCGACGGCGGTTTTCGCTTGATGGAAGGGCTTTTGCTATGTATGGGCTGAAAACGGAGAGCAGCTTCGACGCTGCGCATTTCCTGACCGATTACCACGGCAAGTGCGAGAACCTGCACGGTCATCGCTGGCGCGTGGTGGCGTATCTCGAGCAGGCCGACCTGCAAACCGAGGGCACGCATAAGGACATGGTCATCGACTTCGCGGACTTCAAGCACGCGCTGCGTGACCTTACCGAGGAACTCGACCACTCGTTCGTGGTAGAGGAGGGCTCGCTCATGCCCAAAACCCTTGATTGCCTGCGTGAGGAGGGGTTCACGCTGTCGATGATGCCCTTCCGCACCACCGCGGAGAACCTGGCGCGCTACTTCTTCGGCAAGCTTGCCGAGCAGGGTTTCCCCGTGTCCCAGGTTGATGTGTACGAAACGCCGAACAACTGCGCGATCTATCGTGCGTAACGAAGCTATGACCTGCGAAAACGAAAACGCAACGGCAACCTACGGCAGCCTGCACGACGCGTTCTCGGCGTCGCAACGCCGAAGCGCCGACCAGCCCAGCTCCCGGGCAACCATGCCGGTTGCCGAGCGGTTCGTCAGCATCAACGGCGAAGGGGCGTGCGCGGGCAAGCTGGCGGCGTTCATCCGGTTCACCGGCTGCAATCTGCGTTGCGGTTACTGCGACACCATGTGGGCAAACGTTCCGGGCGCTGCGGCGAAGGGCGAAAACCCCGAGCAGTTGGCGGCATGGGTGCGGCAGACCGGCGTGGAATGCGTGACGCTTACCGGCGGTGAGCCGGTACTGCAGCCGCTGCTGCCGCAGCTGGTGGAGCTGCTGCTGGTCGAACCCGGCCCGAACGGGCGCGGCCTGCGTGTGGAGATTGAGACGAACGGCGCCGCCGACCTGGGCGAACTTGCCGCGTTGCGCGCGCGTATCGGCGACGCTGCGCCCGGCATGCTTTCCTTCACCGTAGACTGGAAGCTGCCGTCAAGCGGCATGGAGCAACAGATGCTGCCCGCGAACTTCCGCCTGCTCGACACGCGCGACACGGTGAAGTTCGTGTGCGGGCAGGGCGATTTGCCGCGCGTTTTGGAAGTTGCCCGGCAGCTCGATCTGCCGGGGCGCGTGCCGGTGTACCTGAGCCCGTGCTTTGGGGACATTGAGCCGGCGCGCATCGTTGAATTCATGCAAGAGAACCAAATGACCTGGGCAACCGCTCAAGTGCAGCTGCACAAGGTCATTTGGCCCGATGTTGAGAGGGGCGTGTAAGGATGGGTATTTTCGAAGGACAGGCGTTCTCCTCGTTTGCGGCTGCGGCCGCAAACGCGCGCGAGAACCTGCGCGTGCGCGGGACGCTGGGCGAGGACCCGGCGCCGCGCGACGAAAACGGCAAGGTGTGCGGCGAGAACCCGCAAAAGGCGCTCGTGCTCAGCAGCGGCGGCGTGGATTCCAGCACGCTTCTGGCCTTGGCGGTCAAGCGCTTCGGCGCAGAGAACGTGTTCGCGCTGAGCATCTCCTACGGCCAGCGTCACGAGAAGGAGATCGAGAGCGCGAAGGCCGTCGCCGCGCATTACGGCGTCGAGCAGCGCTTCCTCGACCTTTCCGCCATCTTCGCCGATAGCGATTGCAGCCTGCTCGAGCATTCCTCGCAAGACGTTCCCGAGGAAAGCTACGCCGAGCAGATCGACGAGGCGGACGGCTCTACGGTCAGCACGTACGTGCCGTTCCGCAACGGGCTGTTCCTGTCGAGCGGCGCGTCCATGGCGCTGTCGCTGGGCGCGAGCGTGCTGTTCTATGGCGCGCATCATGACGATTGGGCCGGCGACGCCTATCCCGATTGCTCCATCGAGTTCGTGAACGCCATGAACCTTGCCATCACGCAGGGCACGGCGGGCCAGCTGCACATGGAGGCGCCCTTCGTGTCCTGGTCGAAGGCCGATATCGTGAAATGCGGTCTTGAGCTGGACGTTCCCTACGAGCTTACGTGGAGCTGCTACGAGGGCGGCGAGCGACCGTGCGGCAAATGCGGCACGTGCATCGACCGCAACCGCGCTTTCGAGGCCAACGGCAAGCGCGACCCGCTGCTCGACAAGCTGGACGCCCAAGGGTAGGAGGCTGCCGCTAGAAGGGTCGCCTCCCGCTGCACGGCGGCCGTTTACCCAGCAGTCCCGGATCCGTACAACCCCGCGCGGCCCTTCCGGCCGCGCTTCCCAAGGAGAACCTATGACCAACGAGAAACCTATGCGCGCCGGTACCGACGACCTGTCGCTCCTGGGCAACCAGGGCGTGCAATATCCGCAAACCTACGATCCCGGCGTGCTTGAGACGTTCGACAACAAGCACCCCGGCAACGACTACTTCGTGAAGTTCAACTGCCCGGAGTTCACGGCGTTGTGTCCGATCACCGGCCAGCCCGACTTCGCCACTATCTACATCTCCTACGTGCCTGACGTGCGCATGGTTGAGAGCAAGAGCCTGAAGCTGTACCTGTTCAGCTTCCGCAACCATGGCGACTTCCACGAGGATTGCGTTAACGTGATTATGAAGGACCTGATTGCGCTGATGGATCCGAAGTACATCGAGGTGTGGGGCAAGTTCCTGCCGCGTGGCGGCATCTCCATCGATCCGTACTGCAACTACGGCAAGCCCGGCACGCGCTGGGAGCAGGTTGCCTGGGATCGCCTGGCAAACCACGACCTGCATCCCGAGGCCGTTAACAACCGCTAGCAGCGCTTGACGCCCGCAGACATCGCCGTCTGCGGGCGTTTTTCATGCGGAATCACATACATCTGCGTGTTTTTTGGCAGGAACCATATGCGTGCGTTGACCTGGGAAAACGTTACGTCGCGCCAGGTCATCCGCCGATTATAAACGTGTGCGAGTGCGTGCGATTTCGCTATCGGATACAATGTTGGCATGCAAAAATCCACGTACATATCTATGACCGATGCCTTGCGGGCGCGCCCCGCGCTGACGCGTGGCGTGTCGCTGGCGAACAAGGTCATCACCGACGCCGTGTACGTGGCGTATCCGTGTCTGCTCGCGTGGCTGGGGTACGCGGCGGCAACCGGTGCAACCGGCGCCGCCGGCGCGGCGGGGGCGCTTTTGCGGGCGGTACTAGTCCCGGGCATCTCGTTCGTGCTGGTCACCGTGCTGCGCAAGGCCATCAACGCGCCGCGTCCGTACGAGGTGTTCGATGCGTCGCCCGTCATCCCGAAGGATACGCGCGGCAATTCGTTCCCTAGCCGGCACGCGTTCAGCATCTTCGTCATAGCCATGACGTTTTGCGCCTGCTGCCCGCTTGCATGGGCGGGGCCGGTCATGTTGGCTGCCGGGGTGTTGCTGGCGGTCATCCGCGTGGTGTCGGGCGTGCATTTCCCTTGCGATGTCGTAGTGGGGGCTTTGTTGGGTATGCTTGCAGGTTTTGTGGGCCTCTGGATTCTTTAGCAGCGGGTTGATACAGTTATTGATATCAAATATCGATATCGGTTTGCCGATACCGTTCGTTTCGTTTCAGAGGGGGCGGATATGCTGAAAGTTTCGAAGCGTACGTTGCTTTTAGTCGCCGGCATCGTTTGGCTTATCGCCGGCGGGAACATCGCTTGGCTGGGCATCCAGTCGTTCGCTCAGATGGGTCAAGGCATTTGGTGGCTGCTCGTCATCGGCGCCGTTGGGGTGTTCACATTGTTCCACGTCAAGGTATTCTCGAAGATGGTCGGTAAGCATGCCGTTCGCATTGCCGGTTACGAGGCCGATCGCGTGGGCGTGTGGAACTTCTTCGATGTACCGGGTTATGCCATGATGGCCATCATGATGACTGGCGGCATCTCCCTTCGCGCGTTCGGCCTGGTCCCTGTGTGGTTCATCGCGTTCTTTTACACGGGCTTGGGCGTTGCGTTGGCGCTTTCCGGAGCAAGCTTCCTTATCCGTTTCGCGCGTCGCGGCAACCTTCCCGCACCGTGCCCGCTGGTTTCCGGTGCGGCTTCGCGCGGATAATCGCTTCTCATTACATGATTCCGCTTTATCACGAAGGCCCGCTCGTTTGAGCGGGCCTTCGCTTTGCTACCGGGAAATCCTGGCGAAAGGGAATCCTGGCAAGGGAGTTGTTCCGATCAGGGGGCATCTCACGAAGCTGCCCCCCAGTCGCGGCTATGGCGCCGCTCCGCTGGGGAAACGGAAGCGCCATAGCGTTTGGAGGGTTGCCGCCTGGCGGGGCTTTCGCTTCCAGCTGGGGAAATAGGGGCTGGTAGCGCCCCCCCCCCCGCCATGGGCGTTCAGTCGTTGGAGGGCTACTTGATGGCTTCGAAGCCGGCTGCCAGATCGGCGATGATGTCGTCGATGTTCTCGGTGCCGATGGACAGGCGCACGGTGGTGGGCTTGATGCCGGCGGCCAGCAGCTCGTCCTCGGTCAGCTGGGAGTGCGTGGTCGAAGCCGGGTGGATGACCAGCGACTTCACGTCGGCGACGTTCGCCAGCAGGCTGAACAGGCTCAAGGACTCGGTGAACTTGCGCGCGTCGTCGGCGGTGCCCTTCACGTCGAAGGTGAAGATGGAGCCGGCGCCGTTCGGGTAGTACTCATCGTAGAGCTCCTTGGCGCGGCCGGTCGCCAACGCCGGATGGTTCACGGAAGCAACCTGCGGATGGTTGCTCAGGAACTCCACCACCTTCAGCGCATTCTCCACATGGCGGTCGACGCGCAGGGACAGCGTCTCCAGGCCAAGCAGCAGCAACCATGCGTTGAACGGGGAGAGCGTGGCGCCCTGGTCGCGCAGCAGCGTGGCGCGGGCCTTCGTGATGTAGGCTGCGGGGCCTGCGGCCTCGGTGAACACCACGCCGTGGTAGCTGGGGTTGGGCTTTGCCACGCCGGGGAACTTATCGGCGTTCGCAGCCCAGTCGAACGTACCGGCATCGGTGATCACGCCGCCCATGGCCGTGCCGTGGCCGCCGATGAACTTGGTGGCGGAGTGGACGACCACGTCGGCGCCGTGCTCGATGGGGCGCAGCAGGTAAGGCGTGGAGAAAGTGGCGTCCACGATCAGCGGCACGTTATGGCGGTGCGCGATGTCGGCCCAGGCCTCAAGGTCGAGCACGTCGGAGTTGGGGTTGCCCAGCGTCTCGGCGTAGAGCAGCTTGGTGTTGTCCTGGATGGCGGCTTCGACGGCGTCCAGGTCGGCCGGGTTGACGAACGTGGTGGAAAGCCCTTGCTCGGCCAGCGTGTGTTCGAACAGATTCAGCGTGCCGCCGTACAGGTTGGTGGAGGACACGATATGGTCGCCGGCCGTGGCGATGTTCTGCACGGCGATGGTGATGGCGGCCGAACCGGTCGCCACGCCTAGGGATCCGACGCCGCCTTCGAGTGCGGCAACGCGCTCCTCGAAGGTGCTGACCGTGGGGTTGGTCAGGCGGCTGTAGATGTTGCCGGGCTCGGTCAGGCCGAAACGGCCGGCGGCGGTGGCGGCATCCTTGAACACGAAGGACGAGGTCAGGTAAATCGGCACGGCGCGGGCGTCGGTTGCCGGATCGGGCTGCTCCTGTCCGGCGTGCACTTGCAGGGTTTCGAATGCGTACTTCTGCTTCTCAGACATCTGGCTATCTCCTAAATCGATTACTATGGCTTTCTTGTTCTCATATAGCGTGATGACGGTTGTAAGTTATACCGAAGCAAAGGAAGCGGGTCAATAGGAATATAGGAGATTCCGTCTGCGAGGTATTTCGAAATTCAGATACCTGGTTTTTCATGCTCCCGATAAGCCTAGCGAATAAATGGGAAATACGCTTTAAATATGCCCCATGGGGGTATACAAGTGCTACAATCGCCTTGTACTGTTAACCAAAGCTAAGAAAGGTGGGACCATGGTCGCGACCGTGATCATCTGCATCGTCATCGCCGTTGCCGTCGTTTTCGCAGCTAGAAGGGCCGTTCGCACGTTCTCGGGCGATGGCTCATGCTGTGGGAGGAAGCGCATGAAGAAGGCCTCCTGCTCATGTTGTGGGGGCGGAAACGCGAAGAAGGCTTCCCAAGGGAAGCCTTCTGAGTAGCGTATCGGCGGTTTTGCGAGCTGCGTTATGCCAGCAGCGCGCCAAGGCGCATGCATTCAGCGGCGGCGTCATCGTCGGGATAGTCCTTGGCGATGACGCTGTCCACCACGTTCAGGCCGGCCTCGTCGGCGCGCTGCTCCCACAGCTCCATCCATTCGCCGTCGTTCCAGTCGTAGGAGCCGAACAGGGCCACCTTCTGGCCGGACAGCGCGGGCTCGACCTCATCGTACATGGGCAAAAACTCGGTGTCCTCGAGTTCCTCGTCGCCCATGGCCGGGCAGCCGAAGGCGAACGCGTCGAAATCGGCGATGCGGTCGGCGCTGAAATCGCTGCATTGCACCAGGTCGGCGGTGCCGCCCGCTGCGCGCACGCCCTGCGCCACCAAATCCGCCATGGCCTCGGTGTTGCCCGTGCCGCTCCAGTACACCACTGCTACTTTGCTCATCTGCATATCCTTTCATTTGTAAGGGAAGCGTCGGTCTTGTGCCGAACGGCAGACGCGCTTCGTGTGAGCGCGCCGGCCGTTCGGCGCGAATACGGCAAGGGTGCGTTTCGCCGCCGGTGCTCGATGCTTGCGGCGTATGCGTGCTTGCCGCATTCGCACCCGCGAACACGGGTTACCCTGCTGCTGCGAACGCCTCCTGGGCGGGGAAGTTCTCGTCGAGGGCGGCAAGGCAGTCGATGGGTACGCCCTCATCGAACAGGTCCTCGTAGGCTGCGGTGCAGGTTTTGTAGCAGCAGAAGCACGCCTGCGCATCGCGGGCGCGGCTGTACACCTTCCAGCAGCCGCTGCATAGGCTGTTCTCGCCCTTGTTCTCGATGAAGCCCACCACGTCGTCATAGGGGTAGCCCAGGAAGAATCCGATCTCGTGCGGGAACGCGCAGCTGCCGGAAAGCGCGGCGGCAAGGTCGGTGCCGCAGATGCGGCGGTGCAGCTTGGCGATGCAGCCGGAAAGATCGGACGGGTCGTATCCTTCATCTTGCAGGTAGCCGAAGACATCGGGCTGCGCAAGATATGCCCTCAGCATTGTTGGACGGTACACGTACAACAAAAGGCCGGTTTTGCGTCGTGCCAACACCTCGATGCGCACGCCGCAAGGCTCCAGCTTTTTACGACATATTCCCAGTTCCTGGGCGAATTTGGTGGAGTTGAGAGTATCGGGCTCCATACTTTTGCCCGGGAACGCGTCGGCATCGATGCCTTCGCGGTATACGAACATGTTCGCCGGCTTCAGTCCAGCCAGCGCAGGGGAGCAGTGATGCACCAGCTTGCGCTCAAGATCGGCGGTGCGGCTCGGCTTCGCACCAGATGCGCCTATGATCACGGCGACTCCTTCCCATTCATGTAATCCGTGGCTAACATAGTAAGCATAAGTAAGCCTCAGTCAACATGTTTGGGTAATCTTCGCAAAAGTTTTCGTGTGTAAGGTGGATGCGGCCGGGAAGCGGCGGCGCGGGCCGATGCCGGTAGATGCGATGGCGCCATTCGAGCAGGTCCGCTGCCGGATGTGGCCGCGTCATTCGAGCAGGCACGGCAGCGGGCAATGCAGCGCCTGCGCCTTGCGCCCCCGCCCTACACCAGCGTCAGAGCGATGAGGGTGGCGGCGATCACGCCAAGGATGATGGTGAGGGCGTTCGCGAAACCGGCCAGGCCGCCGTCGCCGCCCGACATCTGGGTATACATAGGCGCAAGTGCGCTCGCCGGACTCCACACCAGCAGCGTGAGCAGGGCGCGCATGACGTCGTCGACCGGAAGCGCCAGCCAAACGATGCAGGTCAGCACCACGCTGAATGCTGCGCGCAGGCTCACCAGACGTGCCACCTTCGTCATGCGCTCGCGCGAGACGGAGAAGCTCATCATGAGCCCCAGCATGAACATTGCTAGAAACGAGTTGGCGTTGGCAATGGGCTCGGTGAAGGCTACCAGCTCGGAGGGCAGGCGAACCCCCGCCACCGATAGCACGATGATCAGCAGGTACGTGTCGAAGGGCAGGCTGGAGAACAGCCGCTTGGCAACGAAACGCACCGGATGCTGGATGCGCGAGCCTCCGGCGATCAGGCCGGTGAGCGCATAGGAGCCGCCGGCCATCATGAACGCGTTGCCGGCATCGTAGAGGCAGGTGGCCACGGCCATGGTGGGCGAGAAGATGGCCTGCACGAACGGCAGCGCGAAGCACCCCAGGTTGAATCCGCAGCCGTTGAGCAGGTAGAACGCGCGGTCCTCGCGATTGGTCCGCGTGGTGATGGCGAAGGTGACCAGGTACGCGCCGAAGGCGAAAACGAAGCCGAGCGGCACGAGCAGCAGCATCTGCGGCGAGAAGTCGGCGGCTCCGAACGCGTGCAGCACCGCGCAAGGCAGCGTGAACGTGAACACGATCTTCGACACGAACTCGCCGGGCATGTTGCCGAGCTTGTCGGTGTGGCCCATGCAGTAGCCTGCGACGATGATGCAGACAAAGGCGAATACCTTGATGAGTGCGGTTTCCATGCTTTCCTTTTCTCCTAGGCCCCTTCGAGAAGCCCGTCGGCGTTTTCCTGCAAAAGACGGGAAAACGCGCAAACCCCCAACCAAATCGAATCCCGAAAGAAACCGGTCAGGGGCCTGCGCGTTGTGCGACTTGCGTATGCGGTTGTAGGGCGAGGGGCTTATGCGGCAGCTTCATCCCCTCGCCGGGGTTGCCTTACAGATGCGCGTTGATGAGCTTGGGGCGGAAGCCCTCGCCTTCGAGCGCCTTGACGATCTGCCGCTTGTGATCGGTGCCGAACGCCTCGATGGTGACGCGCAGCTCCACGGCGGCCTGGCGGTTCGTGGTGACGAACTGGTTGTGGTCCAGGCGGATGACGTTGCCCTTGTTGTCAGCGATGACCTGCGCCACGCGCACCAGCTCGCCGGGTCGGTCGGGCAAAAGCACCGAAACGGTGAAGATGCGGTCGCGCTGGATCAGGCCGTGTTGCACCACAGAGGACATGGTGATGACGTCCATATTGCCGCCGGAGAGGATGGAGACGACTTTCTTGCCTTCGAAGTCCAGATGGCGAAGGGCGGCCACGGTGAGCAGGCCGGAGTTCTCCACGATCATCTTATGGTTCTCGACCATATCCAAAAACGCCGCGATCAGCTCGTCGTCGTCGACGGTGATGATGCCATCGAGATTCTCCTGGATGTAGGGGAAGATCTTGTCGCCGGGCTCGAGCACCGCGGTGCCGTCGGCGATGGTGTTGGCGCGCGGCAGCTTCACCACGTGGCCGGCCTCCAGGGAGGCCTTCATGCATGCTGCGCCGGAAGGCTCCACGCCGATGACCTTGATGTGCGGATTGAGCAGCTTGGCCAGCGTGGACACGCCCGTGGCAAGCCCGCCGCCGCCGATGGGCACCAAGATGTAGTCGACGAGCGGCAGCTCCTGCACGATCTCCATGGCGATGGTGCCCTGGCCCGTGGCGACGCCCAGGTCGTTGAACGGGTGGATGAATGTGTAGCTGTTCTCCTCGGCAAGCTTGAGCGCGTGTTCGTAGGCCTCGTCGTAGACGTTGCCGGCCAGCACCACGTCGGCGCCCAGCGCCTTGGTGCGCTCGACTTTGATGAGCGGGGTGGTGGTGGGCATGACGATGGTTGCCTTGACGCCGTAATGCTGGGCGGCATAGGCGACGCCCTGCGCGTGGTTGCCGGCGGATGCGGTGATCAGACCGTGCGCACGCTCCTCGTCGGTCAGCGTGCTGATCTTATAGTAGGCGCCGCGCACCTTGTATGCGCCGGTGCGCTGCATGTTTTCGGGCTTGAAGAACACGCGGTTGCGGGAAATCTCGCTGAAGTAGGGGCTTTCAATAAGCTTCGTCTCCTGTGTAACTTCCTTGACTTTGGCTGCGGCTTCTTCGAATGCGTCCAGCGTCAGCATAGCTTCACCCCTTTTTGGTTTTCGGTTCGCGGCGGTCTAGTGTCGGTGAACATCATAGCCTTGCAGGCGCTACAATGGGGAGGTTCCATATCAGCGCGACAAAATTCGACGCTTTGCCTAGGTTTAAGGCCTGGTGCAAGGTACGAGAGGCGCTGCCCGGTATCCGGACAGTTAGTGCTACGTCCCCATGTGTCAGCTTGGGGGGACGTAGCGTGTGAAGCGCTGCTGTTTCGCGCGTAAGCGCGCATGTTGGGGCGCAACGCCCCGGAAAGGAAGACCATCATGAAGGTCATCGCCACCCCGAACGCCCCCGCGGCCATCGGCCCCTACGTGCAGGGCCGCGTGTGCGGCAATCTGCTGTTCGCCAGCGGCCAGATCGCGCTGTCCCCGGAGACCGGCGAGCTTGTCGGCACCACCATCGAGGAGCAGACGGCGCAGGTCATGAAGAACGTGGCCGCCATCCTTGCCGAGGCCGGCACCGACTTCGACCACGTGCTGAAGGCCACGTGCTTCCTGGACGACATCGACGACTTCGCTGCGTTCAACGCCGAGTACGCCAAGTCCTTCGGCGATGCCCGCCCGGCCCGCTCCGCCGTTGGCGTGGCAAAGCTTCCCAAGGGCGCCCTGGTCGAAGTCGAGGTAATCGCCGAAGTGTAGCTGTTTCGCCGTTCTGTCGAACGGCGAATTCACTCGACACTGCGGGCCGCTGCGGCACCCCGCCTTCGC
>OLRB01000877.1_pt1 | contig 15168 bp, 10 predicted proteins | sample 1672751 | NCBI WGS metagenome assembly OLRB01 (sample SAMEA3136720, study PRJEB25190) | human gut metagenome | biome: human gut; feature: human-associated habitat; material: faeces | place: Austria | collected 2013
ACTTGATGGCGGCGCCCGTATATCATGCGGGCTCCGCTTTTTGCGCGTAGGATAGCAAGCGATATCGAAAGAAAGGAACCCGCCATGTCCGAACCCGTTTCCCTTCGCCATGGGCGCCTGAGCGCCGCCGTCGACCCTATGGGAGCGCAGTTGCTCAGTCTGCAGCTGGATGGCCGCGAGTACCTATGGCAGGGTGACCCGCGGTTCTGGGCCAGGCGGGCGCCGGTTCTGTTCCCTATCGTGGGGTCGTTGCGCGACGGACGTGCGGAGTCGGCGCAGGGCCCGTGCGCGATGGGGCGCCACGGCATCGCGCGCAACTACGAGCATGCGGTGGTTGACCGCGCCGCCGATGGGTCGTCGGTCACTTTCGAACTGCGCGATTCGGCCGAGACGCGCGCCGCATATCCGTATAGCTTCAAACTGAACATGACCTACGCCATCACGGGCGAGGCCACGCTTTCCCAAACGTTTCGCGTGACGAACACCGGCGATGTAACGTTGCCGTTTTGCGTGGGCGGGCATCCGGCGTTCAACGTGCCCATGGGCGATGCGGTCGACGAGGCGTTCGAGGATTATGTCCTCAAGTTCGCCCGCCCCTGGAGCTGCACGTTGCCGGTGATCGGCGAAGATGGCCTTATGAGCTGGGATAACGCGTTCGAATGCCCGCAGGGTTCGGACACCGTGGCGCTCACGCACGCGTCGTTCGCCCACGATGCGCTGATGTTCACGGACGTTCCCGACGGCGTGCTTACGCTGCTGGGCGCGAAAAGCGGGCATGGCGTGCGCGTCGAGTTCCCGGGCTTTCCCTATATCGGCGTATGGTCGGCGGCCAACGATGCACCGTTCGTGGCGCTTGAGCCCTGGTCGGGGCACACCACCGCCCACGACGAGGACGACGTGTTCGAGCATAAAGCCGGCATGACGCTGCTGGCCCCAGGCGAAACCGACGAGCGCACGTTCCGCCTCACGCTGTTCTAGTTTGTCCCCGCTTCAAGGTTCGATCCGCTGCTTGTATAAGAGACTCACGAGTATCATACCCATAAGCATCTTATACAGAGCTCATCGCGCAGCAGCGCCGTGCCGGCTGCAACGGCGAACGACGCTGCCGGTAACGTCGCCGCGACGGCTGTCGCTACCGCAAGGCGCCGCAACCGCTAAAGAGCTGAGCCTCCAGCGGCGTTCGCGTTTCGGGCGCTCGCACCTTCGATTCCCCCGGCCCCCAAATACCACGGTATATTGATAGTTGTTGCGTTTCATTTTTCGCAAAGCTGGCCAAAATCCCATATAAAACGGTTATGCGGCTCAAAACGAATCCCCATCGAGCAAGTGAATAGGGGGTGATATATCACGCTTGACGCATACGGTAGTGTTGCGCTAAAGTACCCCAAAGCTAGGTTTTAAGCGACGGCTTCTGCCGATTATAGGAAAAGTGAGGGGATTGCTGTGAGTCACGCCGGAGCGGAGCCAGCTCGGCGGCAACAAAGCGTGGGGTTGACCAATTCTCAACTGAGGATTCTCGGCTATATCGCCTCGTGCGGTGCGCAGGGTTGCTCCGACACCAAAAACGCCATCGCGGAAAAGCTCGGCGTGTGCCCGAAGACGGTCGATCGCGCCGTGCGTCGCATGCGCGACGATGGGCTGATCGTCTCGACGGCACGTTTCGATGAACACGGTTCCCAGCTCGGCAACGTGTACTTCATCGGAGCCGGTTCAAAGCAACAGAGCGCAGTTGTTCTCAAGCCGCCGACGGCTCAGCGCGTCGGCGGCTTTTCGTTAGGGCCATACGGAAGTGGGACGTATCGGCCGATGATTGGGGGGCGAACATGAACGACGGTGCAAAAGCCAGATCGGGGAAGGGGGATGCCTCGTCTCCTTTTGACTTCGCCGGCGTCGCTGATCGTAAGGAACGCGAACGGCTGCTCATAGAGGAGCTGCGCCGGACGCAGCGCGCGCTCGCCGAGGCGGAAATCGAAATACAACAGAAGCAGCGCGCTATTGCCGAGCGCGCCTTCGAGCAGGAAGCGGCCGTTGTTCGCAGTCTTTTGCATGTCGCCTGCTGGACCGCTGACTTCGACGACGAAGGCAACCCTACGGGATTCTGGTTCTCTGACGAGTGCCGCCGCGTCCTCGGTTTCGAAAGCGGCGACGACCTCCCCGAAAACAGCGAGAACTCGGACAGGTTCATTGCCCCCGATGACCTTGCCCGCATTAACAACGAATTCCGCATAGCCGCAACGGAGGGCGGTCCGTACGATGTCAACTACTGCGTGCGGCGTAAGGACGGCAGGCGCATGTGGGTTCGCGTCGCCGCGAAGCTCCGGCGCGACGAGCAGGGCATTGCCCGCTTGTGCATGGGCGTGTTCGTGGACATCGACGACGCGGTCAAGAACCAGGCGCGTCAGCAACAGGCCCTTGAGCAGGCTCTCGAGCGCGCGGACCGCGCAAGCAAGGTGAAGACCGACTTCCTTCACCGGATGAGCCATGACACGAGGACCCCCTTGAACTGCATCTTGGGGCTTTTGGAGCTATGCGAGCGCAATCGCGGCGACGAGGCCCTGGTGGAGGAGAACCACGGCAAGATGAGGACGGCGGCCAGGCACCTGCTGTCCCTGATCTGATCTACCCTGCAAGGTCGCCGCTTGTTGCTGGTCGAAGACAACGACCTGAACGCTGAAATCGCCGCAACGATCCTGGAGGGCGACGGCGCGTACGTGTCGATCGTCGGCGACGGTGCGCAGGCGGTGGAGGCGTTTGCCGCAAACCCCGCCGGAACCTTCGACGCCATCCTCATGGACGTGGCGATGCCGAAGATGGAGGGCTGGCCGCTACCAGGGCCATACGCGCCCTCGACCGCCCTGATGCCGCAAGCATCCCCATCATCGCGATGACAGGCAACGCCTTCCAAGAGGACGTGCGCGAATGCCTGGAAGCCGGCATGAACGCCCACATAGCCAAGCCGATCGACGTGGCGAAAGCGGAGCGCGTCATTACCAAGGTGGTGGGTGAGGGTCCGCCCCCCATTAAAGAGCAAGGAATCGACCAGTAATATCGTTACATATTCGGCGAAAACGTGGATTTTCCTTCATTGTTATCTTTCGTGTCCATAATATTGAATTTGACATATTTAGAGGTCAAATCAGCAAAAACGCTCTTAGGGAAAGAGCGTGGTTGTCGAAAGAGGAGAAGGATATTGAAGAGGAACGTTTTCGGCTTCGGGGGGGGTCTTTGACCTCTTCCAACATGGGGAGGATCGTTACATCCCTTTTCCTCGCATTTGTTCTGGCGATTTCGCCGTTGCCGGTTGATGCGGTAGCTGGTATCGCGTTTGCAGACGGGGACACGGGCGCACCCGCAACGGTTGCATACGTTGCGGAGGAATTCGACGTTATTCAAGATCGCGTGACATACACATGCGAGACTGCGGTTGACGGCACGGCGGAGATTGCGTGTATTTCCGCCGAAAGCGGCGTGACTAAAGTTAGCGTGCCTGCCTCTATCGAGCATGAAGGGCAAGCGTATAAGGTTACTAGCCTTAGGTTTTCAGGGGGAACTACTGCCGAGGACGTCGAGCAGCTGCTCCTTCCCGACACGCTCGAAAAACTCAGTGGATGGTATTTTAGGAATTTCGTCAAGGTTAAGGAGCTCCGCATTCCGGGCTCCATCAAGAACTTTAATTGCATGCTGCAAAATGCCAGCTCTCTTGAAAAGCTTACCTTCGACGAGGGTGTTGAGGAAATCAGCGTTGGTTCGATGGTGAATGGTTGCAGCAGCCTCTCGGAAATCAACCTCCCATCTACCCTCAAGCTCATTTCCGGAAATTCTACCTTCACTAATGCGGCGTCTCTTAAGAGTATTGAGTTCCCTGAAGGTGTTACCTTTAGCGATGACATTTTAGGCATTTTGAGCGGCTGCACTTCTTTGACGAGCGTTTCGCTGCCTGCTTCGTTGACAAAGATACCCATGTCCATGTTCAGCGGCTGCACCTCTCTTAAATCCGTTTCAGCACCGGGTCCGATTGATTCCATTGGAGATAGCGCCTTTGAGAATTGCTCGAGTCTGACTGATATCGATTTCCAGGGAACGCTGACGAGCATCGGGTCTTCCGCTTTTCAAGGGTGCGCTAGTCTCGAACGCGTGCCTGATTTGAGTTCGGTGACGGAGATGGGCAGCTCTGCTTTTTATGAGTGCAAAAAATTGCGAGCATCGGTGAACCTGTCTTCGCTTCAGAGCGTTCCTGCCTATGCATTCTGCTATACGCCGGTTACGGTCGTGGGATTTTGCGACAATCTCAAAAGCATCGATAAGTGGGCGTTCATCTGGAGCACCATTGCTGCTCCATTCCCTGAGACGCTTGAGAAGATTGGCGACTACGTTTTTTATTCCGGCACGTTGCCGGAGCATCTCGTTATTCCGGACTCTGTGACCTCAATCGGCGCGTCTGCCTTTTCGAATACGGATGGCGTACAAGATGTGACGATCGGTAGCGGTCTCACTCAGATACCCGCGGGCTTGTTCGACGACAGCTCGGTTAAGAGCATCACGATTGACAACAGCATGGACGATATCACCGGCACGGACAACCTTCCGAGCTCAGGCGTCGAGGTTACGTACGCGCGTGAATCCATTGGCGATAGCGTAGGCGATACCGTTAGCAGCGATAGCGCGCAAACGCTCCAAGAAGCGATCAATGCGGCTCCTGATGGCGAGGAGATCGTCATCTCGCTGAAAAAGCATGTGAAGCTGAGCTCCACGCTGAAGGTTCCTGCTGGGAAGAAAATCAAGATAACATCGGATGACCCTTATACCATCTCGGCGATAAAGAGCGGCTTTTCTGGATTGGTCGATGTGACCGAAGGCGCATCTCTTGAAATCTCCGGAAAGGTGTCGCTGTGCGGTTCCTACAGCAAGGGCGCCATTGTCTCCAGCCGCGGAACGGTCGTGCTTTCTGGGGATGCTGTTGTTTGTCATGGTGCTGCAACCAGCGTGAATACTGGCATCATCAACTTGTCTGGAAACAATGCCTCGTTTGTCATGACGGGTGGTGTTATCGAACGTTGCGAATTGGACGATGTGTATTGCGGCGTTGTTCATGCGACAAACGGCGCTAAGGTTGTCATGAAGGGCGGCGTTATCCGGAACAATCGCGTTGCCCCTGGAGATAGTGCCGGCAATTACCTCTCGTCCACTGGCGTTACGCTGATGGGCAATGCCAGCTTTGATATGAGCGGAGGCCGCATCGAGGGCAACACCGGTTACCAGGGTAGCGCGGTGGTTATGTATAGTGAGGACAATAATCAAAGAGCCTCTTTTAAGATGACGGGCGGCAAGATCGCGGATAACAAGAGCGCTAAACTCGGGAATCGCACCCCTTCCGGCGCTGTGCATGTTGAGGGTAACGCCGAGTTCGCCATGGAAGGCGGCGAGATCATGGGCAACGCTGCGGCTTCTGATGGCAAGGGCGGCGGCGTGTGCGTGGTTGATCACGGCTTGCAAAATGGCGGCAAGGACCATACTGCTTTCACTATGAAAGGTGGGTCCATATCCGGGAACTCCGCTTCTGCAGGCGGAGGCATTTATACCTATTCAGACGACGTCACGCTCACCGCAGGTGAAATTAAGGGCAACACTGCTTGGAACATGGGCGGCGGCGTGTACAGCGAAGGCAATGAGTATCTTGTCTACAGCACGCTTCATATCGAAAATGCGCTTGTGGTTGGCAACCATGCAAGCAAGCAGGGCGGCGGCATGTGGTTCTGCCCGACTGGAGATGCCAAGGTCTACGTTCAGGATGGCGGCCTAATTGCCAGGAACACGGCGGACGAAGCTGGCGACGACGTGGTGTTTACCGGCTCCGATGGCGCAAAATATAAGCTGACGCTTGCCGATCGCGCTCCGGGTGGCGGCAAGGTTCTCTGGTACAGGGATGGCGGGCTGTTCAACCCCGACGGTACTATTGCAGCCACGAATCCAGCTGTCCCACGCTTCGTTGCGGGTGGCGATAATGGCGAGCCGCTGTCTTTCACCGATGCCACGCCGAACGTCGCGCTTAAATCCGTGATGAATGACGACGTTTATAACCTTGGCAGCGGCCAGACTTCGCTGACGATATCCGGCAACGAGGCTCCGCACGGAGGCGGCATCGGCGCTAACGGCGGCGTCATCATCGGCAAGTCTGAGAACATCAGCATTCCCGTTCAGAAGGTTTGGGAGAATCCCAGGATTCCCCATCCTGAAGAAGTCACAATCAATCTCAAGAACGGCGAAACCGTCATCGACTCGATTACCCTGAACGAGGGCAACGGCTGGCGCGGCGCCTTCTCCAATCTGCCGCGGCGTGATGCCTCTGGTGCCGAGATCGAATACTCCGTCGAGGAGGACAAGGTCGACGGCTACGACTCCGCGGTCTCCGGCGACGCGCAGGGCGGCTTCACCGTGACCAACACGAGCACCGCCACCGTGAACGTCCCCGTCGAGAAGAAGTGGGTAGGCCCCGCGGCCGAGAAGGCCGTGGTGCGCCTGCTCGCCGGCGGCGCCGACTCCGGGAAGTCGGTAGAGCTCAGCGACGCCAACGGCTGGAAGGCCTCCTTCGAGGGCCTGCCCAAGTACGACGCCTCCGGCGCCGAGATCGAGTACGCCGTGGCCGAGGACGAGGTCGACGGCTACGACTCCGCGGTCTCCGGCGACGCGCAGGGCGGCTTCACCGTGACCAACACGTACGTGGGGGAGACTGGTGGCCCTTCGTCGGGCGCTGCTGGCAATGGGAACACGGGCAACAATGGCACGGGCAACAGCTCGGTTCTCACGAGCACCGGCGATACCGGCATTGTCGCGGCAGCGGCACTTGCTGCAACGGCGTTAGCCTCGCTGGCTACAGCGCTCTTGGCGCGTGGCTCTACGGCATTGAGACGTCGTCGCAGTAAGCCGGCTTGAGGGGCTGCGGGGGGATGCCACCATTCCCCCGCAGCCCCGTTTTGATGTCAGCAGGCTTTTTCTTCCTGCAACAAAGCGTTCGAATAGTCAAAGTAGCCTGCAGTTAGCATGCACGATTAACTCAGTATGGGAGATACTCCCTGCAGGGGGGTGGCAGCTACCATCGTATTAAAGATTCAAAAGCTGGAACGAACGCAGTATTATCTGAAGATACAACCGTAGCGTTATAGCTTATCTACCAGGTATTATTACCTATAGCCTTCACCCCCGCATCGATAAGGCTACGTAGAAGAATCTGCGTTAAGAATGAGGGAGGGAGCTCATTCCATGGTAAAACGCCAGGTCAATAGCTGTCAGAATTCAGATATTCTACAGCTGTCCATAAACATCTAAACCGTACATGCTTGATAAAAGATTAGCAATCTGCCGACTTTCGAAATCAGGGTTGACCCCCCCCCTTAATGCCTTTTAATTAGTACAAATACTCATTAGCTATTATTAGACACCGCGTAGATTGCGTGGTGCCTTTCTAGCGTATATCGGGCTGGCAGCAGTCAACCTATGCGAGGAAGGGGGGCGCGATATGGCGAAACGCATAGCAGCTAGTTTTGTGCACGCTATCGATACGCTTTTCGCTATAGCTGCGGTGGCGCTTGCCGTTGCTCTTTTGCTTCCGCGTCTTTTCGGCTACACGCCCTACGCCGTGCTTTCCGGTTCCATGGAGCCGGAGCTGCCCGTCGGTTCGATGGTCTACGTTCATGAGACCGACCCTGCAACGTTGCATCCTGGCGATGTTGTCACGTTTTACCGCTCCGACGGCGCGGTGGTCACTCATCAAGTGTATGAAGTGGACGCTGACGCCTGCACCATTGGCACCCAAGGTATCGCGAACAAAGATGCCGACGGGTCGCTTGTCCACGATGCCCAAGCCACACCTTTTTCCGGCGTCATCGGCATTGCTGCGTTTTGCATCCCCTACCTGGGCTACGTCGAGGCGTTCTGCACGACGCCGTCCGGGTTGCTTGCGATCATTGCCGTTCTGGCGTTGCTGGCCGTCGCATCGCTTTTGCTGGGCAAAAGCGGATCCTGCTGTGCGGGCAGGCGGGCGCGCGGATGCGGGAACGACGGCCGATAACGCCGGCAGGGGATGAACACGGCGGCAAGGGTGTGCCGTCGAGGAAGATTTGAAAGGATATGGAACATGGAGAAGACGAACAACAAGAAGCGCTACGGCGTTATCGCTTTGGTGTTGGTGGCCCTCCTCGCCGCCGGTGTTGGCACCTGGGCATGGCTGTCGGCAACCGACACAAAGACGAACGAGTTCACGGTCGGTAGCATCGGCAAGCCTGAAGTGAAGCCCGACCCCGATCAGCCGAACAAGCCTGGCACTGATCCTACGGACCCCAAAGTGGATGGTTATCTGTTTGAGACCAAGTGGGTGAAGGACTCCAAGATGATTCCCGACACCGACATTGCCAAGAACCCCAACGTTGGTATCGGTGCGGGTTCCGATAGCTCCTATGTGTTCATCTACGTGAAGAACGCCATCGTGAAGGATGGTGAAGACGCGCTTGCCAAGACCCCGTACTTCACTCTTAACGCTAACTGGAGTCCGGTTGTAGATGACGCCGTGGGTGCTAAGACCAACGGCAACAATAACCAGTACGTGAGCGGCTTGTTCATGTATACCGCTGGCGTCCCCGGCGTTTCTGCAGTGCTTGCTCCCGCTGATGGTAAGGCTGCTTACACCGGCGAGCTGTTCAGCACCGTGCATATTCCGGCTGTCATGAACAACACGGATGTCGTTGACAATCCTGCTATGACGGTTTCCTGCTACATCTTCGGCGCTGATCAGAAGGGTGGCGAGACCGAAGCTGCCGCCAACGCTCTTGCTCAGGCAAAGGAGTGGGCAAAGACCCAGGCCTAATCTAGCCTAGCCTAATCCCCGCAAACCCCGCCCGCAAAAACGCCCGGCCTAGGCACGCAGTGCCCGGGCCGGGCCTTCGACAGACCTCACATTGGATTCCGGTGAACCCTATGCAAGAGACAACCCCCCACAACCAGAAACGTACCTTGACGCTCGCCGCGCTTGCGCTGGTGGCGCTGCTGTGTATTTGCGGCGCGCTCGCCTATACCGTGGGCACGGCGCCGGCCGACAGCGTTATCAGCTTCGGCAGCGTGAAGGTGCGAGTCTGCGAGTACACCCTTGACGGTCAGGGCAGGGAAGTGCCCTTCGAGCCCGATGTGCGCGGCGAGTACCCTGAGACTAAGGCGACCTCGGACGGCATCAGCCGGATTGTCCGCCTGCAAAACGCTGGCGCTCAATCCGAGTACGTGCGCGCACGCCTGTCCATGAAAGCCGTAGCGCCTGACGGGTCGTTTTCCGACGCATCCGGCAACGTTGTCTTTAACGTTCACGACGGCGCAGGTGCTGCTTGGGTTGATGGTGGCGACGGATGGTATTACTACCGCGGCAACGCCGCAGACGGCGGGCAACTCGAGCCCGGCGCGGCAACCGAGAACCTGATGGACTCGCTGCGATTCACCGGCGATTTCCACGACGCCGCCCGTGGCGGACGTTACAAGCTTCAGATTGAAGCCCAGGCCGTGCAGGCCAAAAACCAGAACACCGATGACGCCTCCCTCGACGTGCTCGACGTCGCAGGCTGGCCGGAGACGAGGTAGCACATGGAAACCAACATAGCGAAACGTGGCGTTCTGGCTTTATTGCTGGCGGCGGCTTTGGCGTTTGCATGTGCGGTGCTCACGGCGCCGGCGGTTGCGCATGCCGACGAGCCTTCTGATCAGTCTGCGGGTATAGAGCCGACTCCGAATAACGAATATCACATCAGCTCTGCGAACGAGTTCCTTGCTTGCGTTGCGCTGTCTCGTGAGAGAGACACCTCCAACTGGAAGGTTTATCTTGACTGCGACCTTCAGCTTGGCGACAAGGACATGCAAGATATCGTGAACAGCACGGTCAAGCACTTGTCGTTCGGCAGCAAAGACTTCCCGTTTCGTGGCACGTTCGATGGCCAGAACCATATCGTCACCGGCTTGAAATATGCCAACAACGTCCTTGACCCCGAGCGCGACACCGGTTTCTTCGCCGAGACCAGCGGTGCAACTATCAAGAACTTCCTAGTCAAGGATGCCGATATTTGGGCGGACTTCCGCGGCGGCATCATCGCCGGCAGGGCCGTGAACACCACATTCGAAAACGTCATGGTCATGGAAAGCACGCTGCACGTGACGTGCGCGAACAACATGCTTAACGTTATCACGAACGCCGGTTTCGAAGGCGGCATGATCGCAGGCGAGCTGGATGGCTGCAATCTGTACAACTGCGAGGTGCGCGGCGGTCGCGCCGTCCATAACACCACTGCAGGTGTGCAGGCGATTGGCGGCGAGGGCCTGTACATGGCGGCATTTGCCGGCTACGTCAAAAACTCTACGATTGAGTATTGTCGCGTCACGCCCACGCGTAGCGAGGATGGCTCCTCGATCGACATGACCGACGTTACCAATAAGTACGATGTTGCCATCGGCGCTTTGGGTGGCAACAACGTATACGCTTCGGGCTTCGTCGGCTGTATGGCCGAAGGCGCTAAAGTCATCGACTGCTTCTCTACAGCGGAGTGCTATAGCTATGCTGCTTCTTACGTGGGCGTTATCTCCGTCACGCGTGCTTGGACGGGTGGCTTGGCCGGTCGTATCTTGTCTAAGAGCGGTAATGAGATCACTCGCAGCCATTTCGCCGGCGATTTGAGCTCGCGCCAGTACAACCCCATCGCCGTGATTCCCGTTATTCAAAACGATGTGAACCTGGGCGGCATCGGTGCACGCGCTAACGCGGGTGATGCGACTATCACTGATTGCTACTTCAAGCCCAGTGTCAGCCTATCCGGGTTTAGCCAGGGTACGGCAGCCAAGAAGAAGATTTACGCCCTTGCGGGTGATGGCACGGTATCCGGTGCCGGATTCGGTCCTTGGGACGACGAACGCTACGTCACACGTGAGCTGTGGGAGCAACATGATTACGACTTCTGTGCCGGTACCATGCGCTCTACTGCCAATGACCCGCTCTTGGGGGGCGAGCATGCAAACGAATGGGCGATGGACTACAAACTGAATATCCCCGTACACGGCAAAAGCGTGAAGACGACGACCGACTTCCCCGGCGCGGGTACGGCAACCGTTCTGGCAACCATGTTGGGCAAAGACCAGTCTACTAGTGATCCGTATACCTTTGCGGTGAGCGCTGTGCTGGCTGGAACGGCCCAGGGTCTTGCCACGGGCGATACTTCGGTGACTTTCAAGCAGACTACATCTGACAAGCCTGCTGGTCTGACCAGCGCAAATGACGGCTATCGCTTCATGGGCTGGTTCCGCGAGCCTGAAGTGAACGTCAATCGAATCGATCGGGATAACAGTTGGTTTGACGGCAAGACCGATGGTGCTGCGGTAAAGGCTGGCAAACAGGTCGAGGAAAACGTAGCCCATGATAGGGAGTCGACCTACACCGCGAACAATGCTACTGGCATCGACAAGAAATATGGCTTTGAGGGCAATGACCTTTTCACTGCTTCATACGAGGCACAGGTGCTGTTCTATAACGTCAAGGGTGAGACGCTTGATTGGAAAACCGGTGCTGCACACGACAAGTCCACTGATTGGTATCGCTACGGCGTGGGTTTGACGCCCGCGGCTCCCGCAGACCGCGGGGGGCTTTCCGCTAGCGCGACGTTTATCGGCTGGACCACACAGCCTAGCAGCGAGGCGGGGATGAATGGTGGCTATGCTGCCATCACTTCAACCGCGCTTGCCGACCTTAAAAACAAAGAATCATTTTATCCTGCTGGCAGCGTGATTACCGTGGTCGGTCCTACCGACTTCTACCCGGTGTACAGCGACTACGTGTCGAACATCATGACGGTGTTCGAAGGCAATGAGCAGGACACGCTTGATGATGTGACCCAGCGCGTAGACGTGGGCAACACCTATGTGGATGTGCAGGTAGGCGATAACGGCACTAGCTCCTATACGGTCCAGGTGCGCGACGTGAATAACAAGCTCTTGTCCGAGGGTGGTACGTTGCCCGATGGCTATCGCTTCTTGGGCTGGTATGAAAACAAGCAGGCCGCCGATGGGTCCACGGTTGAGGTCCGCGTAAGCCGCGACCCCAGCTACACGCTTCCCGCAAACGTCGATCTGACGGTTTCGCACACTTATACCGCTCGCTTCGAGTATCGAGTGGATTACTACGTTCGTGCGTACACCAACGATGAATTCCAGGATAGCAAGCGCCTTTGCTCTGTTTGGAATCGATATCGGTCGCCATTTGATGAAAACGCCGGTATCACCTATGTGCGCGAGAACGTTGTTCATTGGGGTCCGGAGCATTTTAATCATGGCTTAAAGGAGAAATATGATGGGGCATGCGGCTCACGCTATTCGGTAAGCACCCTCATCGTTAAGCCCCTCAATGTCTATTCGCACAATGTGAAAAATGACACTGGAGCCGATACTGCAAAAAATTTGTTTGCCGACACTGATTTTCCGGGTGCTGCAACGTTGAATGACACTTGGACTTCAATCTCGTTGCAGGTGAAGGCCTCTTTGACGAGTGATCGGTATCATTTGAATTTCTGGACGCTTGAGCGCGGCAATAGCTGCTGGACGTATGTGAAAAATCCCATCGAAAGCACGATGCTGCATCTCGATTCGAAGTATTACGTTCGCGCGATGATTACTACAGACGTTAACTTCTACAACAAGGACAACACAATCCTGAAGGCCGCTACGCGTCGTTACGAAAGCAACCTGCTGCAAAATAAGGTGGATGGATCAGACCCTACGTACACGTATTACTACCCGCATGTGAACACTTCGGTTGAGGCAACAGGGAAGCCACAGGATGGGCTAACTGGTTCTTATGAAAGCCCCTTGACCCTTGAGTCTTCGCCGACTGATGCCGAGATGGCGGTGCCGGGTTATAAGTTCCTGGGCTGGATTTCTACTGCTGAGGTTCAGAAGGGCTCTGCGGTCTGGAACTATATTTACGACGTGAGTGGCGACTCCTTCACCACGTCCGATCCGAGCAAGGCTGCGCCGTACCTGGCGACCGATGCCTCTACGGTCACGCAGTGGCAGGATGCCTATCCGGTGTACGCGAAGTACGATGTTAAGTACACCACCAACCTGCATCGCGCAGGTTTTGAGGGCACGGACAAGGTCAATGTGCCTAGGTACGACATCGCCCCCGTTATCAACGCGGACACCGATCCTGCTACGGCAACGGTGATTCCTGACGTTACGACGCCGGTTTATAAAGCAGGCGGTGAGCTGTATAAGTTGCAGAAGGTTGAGATCGAGCTTCCGAATGGCGAAGTGAAGGTGCTTGATTCTGCCGGTAATAACTCATACTCCTATCCGGTTGAGCCTAACGGGGCCTATACGTTCGTAGCGCACTACACTCCGTTGGCGGTTGTGTATCATCTCAATGCCTCGGAAGTGGACGGCAAGGTTGCTCAGCAGGGCGATATGCTCGGCAACCTTACTGGCGGCATCCCGAAACCTACTTATGACGTCAGCACTATCGATGGCGATACGCATGCGTTCAACGTCTTCGTGGGCTGGACGGAAGCCCAGCCGGCACCTGGCAAGGGGTATGTTACTTGGTCGGAGAGCATCCATATGGTGAGTGCGTCTACCGTGGTCAAGGCTCCTATGGAGCTGTATCCGGTATACCGTTCCAGCCTGGTTGCCGTTCAATCGAACATCGACTCCAATCTTGCGAATCCCGATCTTGTCCGTAGCCTCGGCCGCACTGATTCCGGTGACCAGATTTCTCTTGAGGTCAAGGCCGCCGAGGAGGTTGTGGGCATTGACGGCACCAAATACGACTTTGTTGGCTGGTCGCGCGACTATAAGGAGGGCAACGATAGCTACACTCTTATGACAGGGGACAAGACTTATTTCCTCGATGGCAACGAACCGTTCCGAGAGGTTACATACACGGCGATCTACAAGCCTACGCCGCTTAAAGTGCGCTATCACGACACCGATGGCAAGGTCATCTACACCGCTACGGTAGACCCGAACGATACGGGGGATCTGCGTGGCCAGGATGGCAATGCCGGCTTTGTTCAGACGGTCGAAGTGCCCAAGATGGATGAGGGCGGCAACCCGGTCTATGACGACAAGGGTGAACCCATCATGGAGTCAAAGGAAGTAGCCTACGATCCCGATGCCTACTCCGCAATCGTCGCATTCCTGGGCGAGCGAGCGGATAGCAGCTTGAAGGAGTTGTTCTTGGAGTGGCAGTGGGTTAATGGCGACACAGCTGTGGCATGGAACGATTTCAAGGGTAATCCGGTTAAGGCCAACATGGATCTGTACCCGGTTACATACCAGGTTGTTGCTAGCGACACGTCGGATGCTGCAAACACCAAGAATGTGACCGGCCAGCTCAAGTGGTTGCTTGACCCTAATGCCGCGAACACGGTAGATGACAAGAGCGATAAGGCGCCGTTCAAGGCTTGCTTTGCGAAGCCTTTCATGGACACGCAACTGACAGTGCACGTTGACCGCGTTGGCTATGGCCTTTCTGGGCAGACTCCCGCGCCCGTCAACGAGAAGTATGTCTCGCTCTACAGCTCGGGTTCGGGCGAGGGCTCGTTTGACCTGACGAATCGTTTGGATTTCAAGCTCACAGGCGCCGATGCGCAGGGCGCCGGCAACGCGGTGTTCGATTTCGCTGCAACGCATACGCTCAAGATCGTCAAGCAAACTCAGGATAGTTGGGCCAAGGGCAAGACATTCCGCTTCAAGATTTCCCGGGCCGACATGGACGGCAACGCCTTGGAGGAGCGCACGGTTGAAGTGACGGTGGCGCCGGACGCGCAGAGCAAGGACGGTGCTGTGTGGTATTCCGGCGCTATCGAACTTGCGGTCCCGGCGGGTATCTACACCGTCGAGGAGGACTCGGAGTGGGCATGGCGCTACAGCAACCAGATCGGCGTCCCTGGTAAGCAGCCGGGCGATAAGGCGCAGGCGACTATCTCCGCCGCATCGAGCGCGAACGATGCCACGTTTACCTGCACGAACACGCGTGTGAAAGACAAATGGATCGACGGAAGCGATCGTGCCCGTAACGTTTGGAGCGACGGCAACGTAGCAAAGAAGGAGGACTAGCATGTCCAAGCGCAAGCGCATCATCGCCTTGCTGGTGGGGGT
>OLRB01000883.1_pt1 | contig 15108 bp, 12 predicted proteins | sample 1672751 | NCBI WGS metagenome assembly OLRB01 (sample SAMEA3136720, study PRJEB25190) | human gut metagenome | biome: human gut; feature: human-associated habitat; material: faeces | place: Austria | collected 2013
CTTCCGATCTTAAAGCGATGGAGCTTTTATTCTTAGGGATAAAGGCTCCATTTTTTGTTTTATAGTAAAAGAAAAGATACTGAATTAATTTAATTGATGCAGTATTTTTATAACTCAAAATATGGAAGAGATATATAATTTAAAAACTATATTATAGAAAAATTTTAAAATTTAACATAGATTTTACATTATATAGATATAATAAGTGTTATTATAAGTAAAAATATAGATACATATTGAAAAGGTACTATAAAAATAATTACTAGAAGAATTGATATGGAGTGTGGTTAATGTGGGAGAACAGCAAACTATATTAGGATTAACACAAGAGGAAGTATTAGATAGAAAAGAAAAAGGAAAAATAAACATTGTTGAAGAAAAAACTGTAAAATCTAATTGGGAGATTATTTCAGGTAATGTATTTACATTATTCAATTTATATAATTTTCTTATTGCTATTGCTTTAATGTCAGTTGGTGCATATTCTAATTTAGCATTTATGCTGATAATTATATTGAATATATGTATTGGTAGTTTTCAAGAGATACATGCTAAAAACTTGGTAGCAAAGTTATCTGTACTAACAGTATCAAAGGTTGATGTAATAAGAGAAGGAAGAGAAATTAGTATAGATGTCGATGAAGTAGTTTTAGATGACATAACTATATTAAATATGGGAAATCAAATTTGTTCAGATTCAGTTGTTATTGATGGGAAAATAGAAGTAAATGAATCTTTACTTACTGGAGAGTCAGACACAATTATAAAGTTACCAGGAGATAAATTATTTTCAGGGAGTTATGTTGTTAGTGGAAAATGCTATGCGAAAGTTGAGAAAGTAGGAAAAGATAATTTAGCAGCCGAAATTACATTAAAGAGTAAAAAACATAAGAAGATAAATTCAGAATTATTAAGCTCAATGAGAAAGGTAACAAAACTTACTAGTTTAATCATAATACCTGTAGGAGCATTGTTATTTATAGAGGCTTATTTTGTTAGAAATCAACTAATTAAAAGTTCTGTAATATCAACATCAGCAGCATTATTGGGAATGCTACCAAAAGGACTAGTTTTATTAATTAGTATATCCCTTGCAACAGGTGTAATAAAACTTGCGAAGAAAAAGGTATTAGTACAAGACTTATATAGTGTAGAGACATTAGCTCATGTAGATACATTATGTCTTGATAAGACTGGTACTATTACAGAAGGAAAAATGAAAGTTTCTAATGTTGTAAAATTTAATGAGGAAATAATGCCAATTTCATTAAAACAGGCCTTAAGTGCTTTTGTTAATGAAATTGGAGATAATAATGGAACTTTTCAAGCATTAAAAGATTACTTTAAAGAAAGTGATACATTTGAAATTGAGTATAAGAATACATTTTCATCTGAAAGAAAGTGGAGTTCTATTTCATTTAAAGACATAGGATCTATAATAGTTGGAGCACCTGAAAAATTAATATTAAAGAGCAACTTTACAATGGATGAAAGTTTGGTAGAAGCACAAAAGCAAGGTAAAAGAGTATTACTCGTAGGATACTCTAAAGAGGTAGTAGAAGATGTATTACCTGATATAGATATAATTGCTTCTATAGAATTGTCTGATCCATTAAGGAAAAATGCAAAAGAAATGCTTGGATTTTTTAAGGGGGAAGTCGTAACAGTAAAAGTAATTTCAGGTGATAATCCATTGACTGTTTCTAGTATAGCTAAGCAAGCAGGATTAGAAGATTATGAATCATACATAGACTTATCTACTATAAAAAATGACGATGAAATAATGGAAATAGTTGATAAGTATAGTATATTTGCTAGGGTTTCTCCAAATCAAAAAAGTTTATTAGTTCAAGCTCTACAAGCAAAAGGACATACAGTTGCAATGACAGGGGATGGAGTAAATGATGTTATTGCATTAAGACAAGCTGATTGTAGCATAACTCTTCCAGAAGCTAGTGATGTAGCTAAGCAAGTATCACAAATAGTACTTTTAAATTCTGACTTTAGTGTTTTAAAAGATGTATTAATGGAAGGAAGAAGAGTTGTAAATAATATTACTAACGTTGCTACAATATTTTTCATAAAAACATTATATTCTGTAATGTTATCAATATTGAATATTATAACTTGTACAGCGTTTCCATTTATGCCAATACAAATTACATTAATAGATCTTGCTATTGAAGGATATACATCATTCTTTTTATCATTTGAACCAAATGGAAAGCAAATAAAAGAAAAATTTTTAAAGAGTGTATTAAAGAATTCATTGCCATATGCTATAGTGATAATAATAAATATCATAATTTTATATTTAATAGCTCCAGCTTTAAATATAAAATTATATGAAATGACTACGATTATGTATTACATGATTGGATTAACAAGTATTTTAGCTGTAATAAGAGTGTGTAGACCATTTAATAAATTGCGTTTATTTTTATGTACAACAACAGCAATAGGATTTTTTGTAGCAGCAATTTTATTTAGAAGTATATTACATTTGAGCAATTTAGGAACACAGGAAATAATAGTATTTTTAGTAATGGCAATATTAAGTATAGTCGTAATATTAATAAAGAATTATTTAATGAGGGCTAAATAATATTCTATAACATAAAAAACTGTATTGATTTTATAATCAATACAGTTTTTTTAGGTTATAGAAGAATTTGAAGCAACTTTTTCTAAATAATCTCTATCTATTATCTTATAATATTTTCCACTTTTAAAAAGTTTATTTGTACTACAAAATGAATTAATGATTCTCAACAAATGTCTATAGCTTGCACATAAAAGCTCGGCGCATTCGGTTAGATTATAAGAGAAGATTCCATCTTTCTCAGTTTTTAAGATAAAAGATGCTAAACGACTTTCTAATGATTCATAAAGATTGGTGCAAGTGTTATTATTCATATAACTAAGTCTTTCACCAAGATTTTGACAAATATATCTTAAGAATACTACATCATTTAAAAGAAGATTTCTATATTGCATAGATATGCCAATACAGTATGCCTTTGAACTAGCTTGAACTGAGGCGGTTGGAGCTTTGTACCATAGGCTGCAGGTTTCACCTATAATTTCAAAAGAATTAAAATGGGTTATAGACATTATTTTACCAGATGTGGAATGAGAGAAAACTTTTAATTTTCCACTTACTAAAAAATATAGGTAATTAGAACATTCTCCTTCGTTAATTAAGAAATCACCTTTATTTAAAGAAAAAAGTTCTAAGTAGTTATTAATATCTTGTGAAAATAATTTAGAAATACCAGTATTATTAATGTATTTATCTAGTAATACATTATCTGTAATCTTTATCATAAGTTCCTCCAAATAAATGAGTAAATTAATAATATTATTCGTATATTCGTGTCATTATTTTAACATAACAATAGACAGATAACAATAAGGTCTTAGGCTAAGAAAAATAAGGAAAAATCACTACTTGGTAAATAAATAAGCAAATATATGATTAATAAATATTGAGTAAAATGCTAAATATTTATTAAAAGAATATTCAATATATATGTAGTTAAATAAAAATATTAAGGTAAAAAGCGAATGATGAATAAAAAAAATAAAATAATATACAGTTTTTTAGTCGAAATATGACATAAGTCATATTTTTTTATCACCATAATCATTATAATCAAATTATAAATGAATTTTAGGAGATGAAATAATGAGAAAAATAATAACTTCTTTACTGCTTATTATGACTACACTTCTTTTTGCTGGATGTTCAAACTCTGGAAATGAGGGGTCAGCAGGGAGCAAAGGTGATAATGGTGATTATTCAAATTTAAATATAGCTTTAATTTCTGATACAATCGGAACTGAAAAATTTATTCTTCAAGCATATGAAGCTTTAGAAGAAGCAAGTAAAACTTACGGATTTAAAATGACATCTATTGAATGTACTGATACTGCTGCATGGGAAGAAAATACACTTGCTGCCTCTAACGAAGGATATGATTTAATAATAGGTATTGGTTGGCAAGCAGCTGATCCATTTAGTGATGCTGCAGATAAATTTCCGAATACAAAATATGCTGTAATTGATACAACTGCATCTAATGAAAAAGTAACAAGCTTTGGATTTGATGAAGCGCAAGGTTCATATGTTTTAGGGGTAATGGTTGGAACTGCTTTCCCTAATGAAAGCTTATATGGATATATTTCATCATTCCAAACACAAGCTACATATAAATACAGATATGGATTTGCAGAAGGAGTAAAATCTGTTAACCCAGATGCTAAGTTTATGTATAACTATACTAACTCATATAATGATACTAACTTAGCTTATGAATATACTTTACAACAAAAAGCTGCAGGAGCAAACTTTATTTTTGGTGGAGTTTCTGCTAGTGCAAACTCTGGTATATACCAAGCAGCTCAAGAGTTAAGTAAAAAGGGTACACCAATATACACAACAGGATTAAGTGTAGACCAAACTACTTCTGAAAATACAAGTATTATTAGTGGATTATTAAAGAATACAGGGGCTGTTGTTGATACTATAATTGATAGATTTTTAGCAGGAGAATTAAATGGTGGTTCACAAATTCTTGGATTAAAAGAAGGTGCATTTGGAGTTGTTGGTGTTTCTCCAGAAGAAATGAATTATAGAAATACTGAAATTATAACTGATGAAGTTATATCAGCTGGTAAGGCAGCAGCAGAAAAAATTATTTCAGGGGAATTAGTAATAGAAGTTCCTGAAGAAGCTGCAAACTAATTAGAATATAAAATTAGTACGTAGTACTTATTATATAAGGGGCATAAGCACTTTTAGCTGTGCCCCTTATTAATATTCTAGACTAATTTAGAAAAAGGAGTAACTTTGATATGCTTTTAGAAATGAGAAATATCGTTAAGACATATGGTAATGTAGTGGCTAACAACAAAGTTAATATAAACCTTAATAAGGGAGAAATACTTGCTGTTGTTGGGGAAAATGGTGCTGGAAAGTCTACTATAATGAAAATACTTTATGGATTGGAAAGACCAGATTCTGGAGAAATATTTATTAATGGAAATAAAATGGATTTTCATAATCCATCAGATGCTATGCAGCAAGGAATAGGAATGGTACAACAACATTTTATGCTTTTTGAATCTATGACTGTTGCAGAAAATATTGTATATAAAAATGAAATGAAAAAAGGAATATTCTTCGATTATAAAAACAATATTAAAGTGGTAGAAGATCTGTCAAAGCGTTATATGTTACAAGTAGACCCAAGCGCTATTGTAGGGGAATGTCCAGTAGGTCTTCAACAACGTGTAGAGATATTAAAAACACTTTATCAAAATGCAGATGTTATTATTTTTGATGAGCCTTCAGCAGTACTTACACCTATTGAAGTAGATGAGCTTTTAAAGACTATGAAGCAATTAGCTAAGTTAGGAAAAAGTTTAATAATTATAACTCATAAACTTCATGAAGTTATGGAAGTTGCAGATAGAGTTGTAGTAATGAGACTTGGAGAGGTTGTAGCGGAAAGATTAAAGAAGGATACAAATGTTGAAGAATTATCATATTTAATGGTTGGAAGACAAATAGCTAATAGAGTAATTCCAGAAAAAGAAACAAAGGAACAACTTTTAGAAGTTAATAACTTAATATTAAAGGGTGAACATGATAAAAATATTTTAAATAATGTTAACTTACATATTAAAAAAGGCGAGATAGTAGGTATTGCAGGTGTATCAGGAAATGGTCAATCTGAGCTAATTAGATGTATAACAGGTTTAGAAAAAGTTGATGGTGGTAATGTAATTATCAATAAGAAAGATATTACAAATCATACTGTAATGAATATTAGAGAGTCTGGTATTGCTCATATTCCTGAAGATCGTTATATGTGGGGAAGTGCACCAGATGCAACATTAGCAGAAAATGCATTAATGGGATATGAAGATAATAAAGAATTTTCTAAAAAGGGAATTTTAAATATTAATAAAGTAACAAAACATGCAACAGATTTGATTTCTAGATTCCGTGTTAAAGCAGATTCACCTTCACAAAAGATAAAAGAGCTTTCAGGTGGAAATGCACAAAAGCTTATTGTTGCAAGAGAAATGTCTATGGAAACACCACTTATTATTGCTTGTGAGCCTACAAGGGGAATTGATATAGGTGCAATAGAGTTTATTCATGATCAGCTTGTTGAAAAAAGAAATAAAGGAGATAGTGTATTATTAGTATCTTCAGAGTTAAGTGAAATTATGGATTTAAGTGATAGAATTTACGTTATTTATGAGGGTGAAATTGTTGGTGAATTTAAAAGAGGAAGTATTGATGAAAAGGAATTAGGTCTTTTAATGGTAGGAGGTAAGAATAATGAAAAGTAAAAATTCGTTATCTGGGAGTATTGCAAAGAGTAGACTTTCAAATATATTTGAACCATTAAAGCATCCTCTACAAGCTATTGTTGTTGGAATATTATTAGGTGGTGTAATTATTGCATTTTCTGGATTTAATCCTTTTGAAGCAATTATAGGAATGTTTAAAGGTGGATTTGGATCTGCTTATTATTTAACTACGACTTTAACACGTTCAGTTCCTATTATATTTGCTGGTCTTGCTGGTGCATTAGCTTGGGGATCAGGTTATTCAAGCTTAGGTGCTGCGGGTCAAATGGTTTTAGGGGCATTTACTTCAGCAGTTGTAGCTGTGATATGTCCAGGCCCACCAGCTTTTGTTGTTGCTATGTCTCTTATAAGTGGTGCAATAGTAGGTGTTTTATATTCACTTATTTCAGCTTATGTAAGTGAAAGATTTAAGTTAGATTTACTTATTATAACTCTTATGATGAATTATGTTGCTGATTATATAGCTTCTTATTTTACAACATATGTTGTAAAGGATCCGCTAGGTTTAGATTCTTCAGCAATTCAAACACAAAAGTTAACTGATAATATTTTACCTAAGATGTTTGAAGGATATTCATTACATTGGGGATTTGTAATTTCAGTTATTTGTGTATTATTTGTACTTTTTATAATGAAGAGAACAAGCTTTGGATATAAAGCAAAAATGGGTGGATTAAATTCTAACTTTGCAAACTATGGTGGTGTTAATAGTACTAAGATGATGTATTATGTATTAATGCTTAGTGGGGCATTAGCAGGACTTGGTGGTGCATGTGAAGTTTTAGGAACAAGATATCGTTATGTAGATAGTATGATTACATCGCCAGGTTATGCATGGACTGGTATTATAGCTTCATTAATGTCAAGCAACCACCCGGTTGGTATTTTAGTTAGTAGTATTTTCTTAGCTGGAATTACTACAGGCGGAAGTACTATTGAGCGTAGTATGGGAGTTCCATCAGAAGTAACAACAATTATTCAAGGAATTATTACTTTACTAATTACAGCGAGATTTGCTGTAAAGTGGTATAAAAAGAAAAGTGCAACAGGCAAGGAAGGAGTATAGTAATGGAGTTAAGTATAGATTATTTAGCAGTGGTAGCTAATTCGACTCTTCGTATGATGACACCTATTTTATTAGTGACTTTAGCTGCAGCTATATGTACTAAAGTACGTATTTTTAATATAGCAATGGAAGGAACAATGTTAACAGGAGCATTTTTCAGTATTGTTGCTAACTATTATACTCATAATGTATTTTTATCTGTTCTTGCTGGAGCAATTAGTGGAATGATAGTATCTGCTATTGTAGGATTTTGTATAATTAAATTAAAAGCATCCCCAGTTGTTGTTGGTATGGCAACAAATACTATGATGGGAGGAGTAACAACATATTTACTTTACATAATTTTCAAAACAAAAGGAGTATTTACTGATACTAGCTTAGTAAGCCTTCCCAAAATAGATTTACCTATTATTAAGGATATTCCTATATTAGGGACTATTTTTTCAGGATTAACAATTATTGATTATTTAGCATTTATATTAGCGATAGGAATGTATATTTTCTTATATAAAACGGTATTAGGATATAGATTACGTGCCGTTGGAATTAATAAAGAAGCTGCTAGAAGTCTTGGTACACCAGTAGAAAAATATCAATTCCTTACTATAAGTTTATCAGGTATATTATGTGGATTAGGTGGGGTTCTTCTTTCTATGGGAACTGTAACATTATTCATGCAAAACATGACTTCAGGGCGTGGATATATTGCTATGGCAGCTAATAACTTAGGTAAATCTCATCCAATAGGGGTACTTTTATCAAGTTTATTTTTTGGATTCTCACAAGCAGCTGGAAATGTACTTCAAAATACATCATTAAAAACACAAATTACTGCATCTATACCTTATGTAGCTACAATAGTCGCACTTATATTATTTAGTATACAAACTAAAAGAAATAAGAAAAAGAGAATTAAGTAGGTGTAGAATATGAAATTTTTACATTTATCAGATATTCATTTCTTAAGAGAGTATCCTAAGGCTGAAAAGGGGTATAATGCTATTTTTAATGATATGACAAGTCCTTTAATTCAGCTAAAAAAGGCTTTAATTATGGTAGATTTAAGTAAAATTGATTTTGTTATTATAACTGGTGATTTAGTAGAATCAGGAATGTATGAGGATTATTTTAGCTTAAAATGTGAATTAGAAAAGTTATTAGGTAATGTTCCTTATATACTTACATTAGGAAATCATGATAATAAGGCAGCTTTTTATAAGGGATGGTTTAATAAGGAGTGTAACGAGCCTTATAATACTGTTAATGAAATTGATAATCTTAGAATTATTAGTTTTGATAATTCAGTATATAAAAATAGTGATGGATTTATTTCAAATGAACAGTATAAGTGGTTAGAAAATCAATTAAAGGATAGTAGTAAAAAAGATACTATTTTAATACTTCACCATCATCTTATAAAAGATCAATTTACTACACCGTCGGTGGATATAGATGATAACTTTGAAAAGATAATAAGGGAAAGTTCATTAGTTGGAATTTTTGTTGGGCACACTCATCATCCTTTTAATGGGAGTTTTGCGGACAAACCATATTTTTCAACAGGTAGCCTTAGTTTTATAGGGCATGATGAGGGGAATGGAATAGTAAGGTTCGAGGAGAATGCTCAGTTTAGTATTTGTACATATGAAGATGGTAAAATATCAGTAGAAGTGCTTTCAGCATCAAATGATAATAAATTATTAGGAATAGTTAATTTTAAAGAGTAAATATAAAGGGTGCCTATTTAGGCACCTTTTATATTTTTTATATTTTAGATATTATTTTAGGATAGAGTTTTATTTTAGTAATATTAAGCAAGTTCTGAAGTTGTTGAGTAGTAATAAAAATTTTGCATAAACTTTTTATATGACTACATGGAGGTGTAAGATGAAACTTGTAACAATTAAAAATTTAAAAAAGTATTATGGAGATAGATTAATATTAGATATAGATAAATTTGAAATAGAAGAAAAAGAGAAGATAGGAATTGTAGGAGAAAATGGAGTAGGAAAAACAACATTATTAAAAATTTTAATAGGAGAATTAAAAGCTGATGAAGGATCAGTATATTTAACAGATAGTTATTCGTACATAAGTCAATTAGATGAAGAATGTAAAGTATGTGATAATAGTAAAATAAAAAAGATTTTTAATGTTCCTAATGAATATGAAGAGTATTTATCAGGTGGAGAAAAGATGAAAATGAGAGTAGTAGGAGCATTACAGGAAAATACAAGTCTCATTATTGCTGATGAACCTACTTCAAATTTAGATAGTGAAAGTATAAAAAAATTAGATGATATGTTTAAAAAATATAGTGGAGCGTTATTAGTAGTTTCTCACGATAGAAAGTTTTTAGATGATGTATGTAATGAAATTGCAGAAATAGAAGATGGAAAATTAAAAGTATATAAAGGCAATTATAGTAGGTATTTAGGATTAAAAGGAGAAGATTATAAAAAACAAAAAAGAGAATATGAGAAGTATGTTCATGAAAAGGAAAGATTAGAAGAGGTAATAGGTGAGAAAGAGATATTAAGAGATAGAATAAAAAAGGCGCCTAAGGGAATGGGAAAATCAGAAGCAAAAACTATTAAAATGGGTGACCAAAAGGGAAAAAAACATATTGAAAATAATATAAGATCAATAGAGAAAAGAATAGAGCATATGAAAGTTGTTATGCCACCTAAGAAAAAAGAAAAGATTATAATAAATATAAATGAAGGTACAGAAGTTGCAGCTAAGAATTTAATAGAAGTTAAAAAGTTAAAACTATGTGTACAAGACAAAGTATTAATAGATGAAATTAATTTAAATATAAAAAATGGATTTAAGATTGCATTAATTGGGGAAAATGGATGTGGAAAAACCACCTTATTAAATAGAATCTTAAGCAATAATTCAGAGGAAGTAAAGATAGCAAGTAACGTAAGGGTAGGATACTTTGATCAAAGGCAAGATAGTTTAAAAGATGAAAAAAGTATCTTAGAAAATATAAAGGAAGATTCTATATGGGATGAAAGTTTTATAAGAATAAATTTGGGGGAATTCGGGTTTAAAAGAGGCTCAGTAAATAAATTAGTAGGGCAATTATCAGGTGGAGAAAGAGTAAAGGTTGCTATATGTAAGATAATATTATCTAATAATAACTTGCTAATATTAGATGAGCCTACGAACTATTTAGATATAAAAACTATAGAAGCATTAGAAAATGCTTTAATAAATACAAATAAGACAGTGTTGTTAGTATCTCATGATATAGAGTTTATATCAAATGTATGTAATTATATAATAGAAATTAAAGATAAAGAATTATTTTTCAAGAAATCGGATCATGCAAATTTAAAAAAAATAAAGAAATACATGAATTTGAAGGAAAATATTTTGATTATATTAAAAATGCGGATAAAAATAAAAGTGAGAAAAAGAAGCATTTAGATGATGAAATATTAGTTCTTGAAAATAAAGTTTCAGAGGTGCTTTCTCTATTATCAATAGAAACTAAAGAAGAGAAAAAGGATCAACTTAATAAGGAATATTTAGAGCTCATAAATTACTTAAGGGAATTAAAATTAAGGCGAGAAGCGTAATTGTTATATTGTTTTATTTATATTTATAAATTATACTGAACTTATAAAATATAAGAATATATAAAAGGGAAATAATAATTATGGAAGAAGTTAAAAGTAAGATTTCAATTCCTCGATATCAACAAATAGCAATTGAAATTGCTTCGAGGATTTCAAGTGGGGAATATAAGGTTGGTGAAAAGATATATGCACGTTCATCCATAGCAAGTCAATATGGTGTTTCTTCGGAAACTGCAAGACGTGCGATTTGTATATTAAGTGACTTAGAAATTGTTACTTCAGAAAAGGGAAGTGGAGTTACAATTAAATCCTATGAAAAAGCAATTAGTTTCATTAAACAATATAGTAAGCGTCAAACAATTGATACCATAAAAGAAAATTTATTAAAAAGTATAGCACGTCAACAAAAAGAGATGAATAATTTAAATGAATGTTTATCTGATTTGATTACAGCATCGGAACACTTTAGATCAATGAATCCATTTATGCCATTTGAGGTAAAAATAACTGCAGAATGTTATTACTTAAATAAAACTGTATCAGAAATTCAGTTTTGGCAGCATACAGGAGCTACTATACTTGCTATTGGTAGAAGTGGAAAAGTAATTAAATCACCAGGACCATATGCTATATTATTAGAAAATGATACTATATATTTTTTATCACAAGATGACTCATCACAAAGGGTGAAGGAGTTTTTATATCCTATAAAATAATAGTGGTGTTTTGAAGTGCCCAAGGCTAGAAATAGTTTTGGGCATTTTTCTATTATTTGACAAAGTAACAACTTTATAATAAAATGAGGTTGTTACTTGGAAAAAGGAGGAACAAAATGATTAGATTTGAAAATGTTACAAAAAGATATAAAACGCAACAAGTATTAAAAGAAATTAACTTAACAATTGAGAGGGGAAAACTTGTTACAATTATCGGGGAAAGTGGTTGTGGTAAAACAACTTTATTAAAAATGATAAATAGATTAATTAAGCCGTCTAGTGGATTTATTTATATTAATAATAAAAAGATACAATCAATTGATGAAGTTATGTTAAGACGAAATATAGGGTATGTAATACAGCAAACTGGATTATTTCCTCATATGACTATTAGAGAAAATATAGAGCTTATTCCTAAGTTGCAAAAGGTAGATTCAGAAAAGGTTATTGAAAATACTAGAAAATTAATGCAGATGGTAGGACTAAATTGTGAAGAGTTCTTGGAGCGTTATCCGACTGAATTAAGTGGTGGACAACAGCAACGGGTCGGTGTAGCTAGAGCATTTGCTAATAATCCGGATATAATTCTTATGGATGAGCCATTTTCAGCTTTAGATCCAATGACAAGATCAGACTTACAAGATGAGCTTGTTGAATTACAGTCTAAGTTAAAAAAGACTATTGTATTTGTTACACATGATATGGACGAGGCTATTAAAATTTCGGATATGATTTGCATAATGAAAGGTGGAGAAGTATTACAATACGATACTCCAGAAAATATATTGAGAAATCCAATTGATGAATATGTTTCTAATTTTGTAGGTAAGAATAGGATATGGTCATCTCCAGAATATATAAAAATTTCTGATATAATGATTGATAAGCCGATTACTGCATATAAAAACTTATCTATTTTCAAATGTATTGATAAAATGCGTCAAAAGAAGGTGGACAGTCTTCTTATAATTGAGCCTGATAATCATAAATTAATTGGTATTGCAAAAGCAAGTAAACTTAGAGGAATTAATGATAAAACTCAGGTCGTAGAAGCATTTATGAATAAAAACTTTACAACTCTTTTCGTAAATCAATGTATTTTAGATGCCTTAAAGGTGGTTACAGAAGAGCATGTATCTACTGTTCCAGTTGTTGATGAGGATTCACATTTAGTAGGCTTAGTTACTAAAAGTAGTTTAGTTACAACATTAAGTCAACAATATTTTGATTATGGGGAGGATGAAATCATATGAGTTTAGTGCAATATTTAATTGAAAATCAAACACAAATATTATCATTATTAATAGAACATATAAAATTGACGGCAATTTCTGTTGGTGTAGCAATTTTAATTGGAGTACCCCTAGGAATTTTTATTTCATATGCAGTAAAAGCTAGTAAGCCAATTTTATGTCTAGCAAATATTATTCAAGCTATACCTAGTATGGCATTACTTGGATTTATGATACCTTTCTTAGGTATAGGAACAGTGCCAGCTATAGTTGCAGTAGTTCTTTACTCACTTCTTCCTATTATAAAAAATACCTATACTGGAATTGAGAATATTAATCAGCAGACTCTTGAGGCTGCAAAGGGTATTGGACTTACAACATTTCAAGTATTAACAAAGGTACAAATACCTTTAGCACTTCCAGTCATTATGGCAGGTGTACGTATTGCATCTGTAACCGCAGTTGGGCTTATGACCATGGCAGCATTTATAGGGGCTGGTGGTCTAGGTTATCTTGTTTTTTCGGGGATTAGAACAGTAAATAATAATCAAATATTAGCAGGAGCTATTCCAGCATGTTTATTAGCATTAGTAGTAGATTTTTTAATTGGATTAGTAGAAGATCTAGTTATGCCTATTAGTCTTCAAAAGGGTAATATAAAATCTAAAAAGAAGAAGCGTACAACACAAAAAGTAGTATTGAGTATTTCAGCTTTAGTTGTTGTGATTATTTTTGTGGTAACTTCTTTCGGAAGTGTAGGAAAAGAAGGACGCACAATAACTATTGGTTCTAAGGATTATACTGAACAAGCTGTTTTAGGAAATTTAGTTGCTGATTTAATAGAAGCAAAGACAGATATTACAGTAACTAGAAAGTTGGACTTAGGTGGAACTCAAGTTTGTTTTGGGGCACTTCAAAGTGGTGATATAGATATGTATGTTGAGTATAGTGGAACAGCATATAGTGATACATTAAAACATCAGCCTATTAGTGATGTAGATGAAGTTTATAATACAGTTAAAAAAGAATTTAAGGAACTTTATGATGTTGAAGTATTAAAGGCGATGAGTTTTAATAATACTTGGGTTTTGGCAGTAACTGAAGAAACAGCTAAAGAATATAATTTAGAGACAATAAGTGATTTAGCTAAATTTGCTGGAAATATGAAAGCAGGAACCGTTTTTGAATTTGCAAATCGTGAGGATGGATTGCCAGGATTGCAAAAAGAATATAATTTTAAAATGGGTGATGTAGTAACTTTAGATGGGGCACCAAGGTATACAGCTTTAGTCAATAATGAAGTAGATGTAATTGATGCGTTTGCAACTGATGGTTTATTAAAAAAGTTTAACTTAAAAACTTTAAGCGATGATAAAAGTTTTTTTCCACCTTACTATGCAATGCCTATAATAAGCACGGAAAAATTAGAAGAATTTCCGGAAATAGAGGATGTTTTAGATGAATTAGGATCTATTCTTACAAATGAAGTTATGATGGAACTTAACTATAAGGTTGATGAGTTACAGGAATCACCTTCGAAAGTTGCAAGAGATTTTCTTGAAAGTAAAGGTATGATATAAGAATTAATTATTAAATATCAAAGTCTGATATAAGAGTATTTTAAAAATTGATTATTAATAATTCACTTATGTTTCAGAATTGAATAGTATATTACTGAAAAGGAGGGGATTAATTAATGTCATTAGAAGTTGTAGGGTTTTATCGTGATGCAGAATCTTTGTATGATGAATGTAAAAAATGTATATCATATTACTCTGTTATTATACTTAGTAATGGAGCTAGAGTAGAAGGGATTATCGAATCTGTAGATGATGATAATATAAGTATGTTAGTTGCAGAAGAGGTAGTTGAAAGTGATTATGAAGATGAAATGAATAGGCAGAAATATATGGGGAATAGGCAACCAGGAAGGTTTAGAAGATTTGGAAGAAGAAATTTTCCTATGAATAATGTTAATAAGGGAGAGTAGATAGATTTGTGTAAAAAACAAATCTATCTACTCTTTTTTTTGTATGATTAGTTGGTAGATTTGGAATAATATACTATATAAATTTTAGGAGGATTTTCTATGGCAAGAAAAAATGATATCAATTTTG
>OLRB01000897.1_pt1 | contig 14899 bp, 11 predicted proteins | sample 1672751 | NCBI WGS metagenome assembly OLRB01 (sample SAMEA3136720, study PRJEB25190) | human gut metagenome | biome: human gut; feature: human-associated habitat; material: faeces | place: Austria | collected 2013
GGGGGTAGTCGACGGGATCGAACGCGCGGCGATACGGCAAGCCGGCGAAGTTCTCGACCAGATGGTCAGAGCCTTCGAAGTAGTTGAAGTAGTTGCACTTCACCACATCGGCATGGGTGCGTTCGGCAACCTTGAGGAGCTTCTTGAACATGCGCTTATCCGGGAAGTCATCGGGCTCGATGATGCCGATGTATTCGCCCGCCGCCTGGGACAGACCCATGTTCAGAGACGCGCCGTACCCGGAGTTGGCCTTGTCAATCACGCGAACCCGCTGGTCACGGACAGCATAGTCATGCAGGATAGTCGGCGAGCCATCCGTCGCGCCATCGTTGATGCAGATAATCTCGATGTCACGCAACGTTTGCCCACAAAGCGCATCCAGACACTGCGGCAAAAACCGCTCCACGTTATAAACCGGCACCAAAACCGAAACCTTTGGAGTGGACACTTTGAATTGCTCCCCCGTCAACCTAAGCGCTATCGGCCCTCGAAGCCGGCAGCTTTCAAGCCAAATTTGCTGTCGTATTCAATCTGAAGTAACTGCAAAGAATCGGAAAGCTCACGCTCGATTCTCTCGCGCTCAACGTTCTCCATCATATACACCTGCATACTCGAAGCAGGAAGAGGAAGAAGACCCTTCAAGGCTCTTTTGAAGACGGCAATACGGCCGCTGATCTTCTCGCCGTAATACCGCTTTGTTCCCTTAAGTTTTTTTGCAAATCCATTGATAAAACCTTTGGAGCAACGCCAGGAGGCACCTTTGCAACGAGACTCATCCATCGATAGCACGATTTTCGACTCAATTCCACCCATATCCCTGCCAGCGGCAGCAAGCTCGGGGGCGTAATCGAGAATTAGCGTCACTAAAGCATCGGAAGCCTTAGCAGACTCGATTTCCATATTGTCATCATCGCACTTCTCGCAATTCTGGACCCAATATAAATCGAACACAATGAAGTCGATAAGCCAATCGAGCATTTGATCTGGACATATACTCAGCAGATTACGATGCTTCCAATCGGCCAAAATCGTTGAAGCAATGTCGAGGTGCCGTTTGACCTTCAAAAGCCGATCATCAGCAATGGTGGACATCAGAGAATCACTGCGTGACACTCGATAATAATATAGGCAATCCGATACCAGTGCAGTCTTTCTCGAAACCGGATACAAAGAGAAATGGAATACCTGATCCTCTCCAAACGCTACGCTTTCGTCGAAGTACAACGACTCCCTGATGAGCAACTCCCTCTTCACAGCTGTGCGCCACACGTAAGGATGCGAATTTTCTTCAAACAGCAATGCCGGGCGGAAACCATCGTAAACGACATCACGAGGGCTCAAGCATTCGAATAGCCAATCATTACCATCGAATAAGGGCACGCATTTGGCCCCGAAAGTTACAACTTCCGCCCCAGACTCTCGAAAAGATTCAAGAATAACGGAGCATGCAGTTTTATCCAGGTAATCATCGGAGTCAACAAACAAAAGGTATTCGCCTTTAGCCGCACGAATACCTTCGTTGCGAGCAGAGGATAAACCACCATTCTCTTTCACGACAACCCGAATGCGTTTGTCGAGCGCTTGGTGCATCCTGACAACCGACTCCGACCGATCAAGAGACCCATCAATAACGCATATGATTTCAATATCCGAAATTGTCTGCGCGCGCAATGAATCCAAACATGGAGAAATATAACGCTCAACGTTATATACGGGAACAATTATCGAAATCAAAGGCATTAGTAATCTCCTAGCTCTTGATTTTTTGTTTCAGAGCGCGAATTAACAGGGAAAGGCCCCCAATACGATAAAATTTTTGGATTTTGCTCAGATAGCTTTCATCCTCCGCAGCCTCTCGTCGGGCATGGAAAAGAATCGGGTCATTCATCAATGCAGTTAGGTCATCCCTTTTCCAAGAATCGAAGAGACCCAAATCAACGTAGCCGGATTCGATATCCTTTTTAAACTCCTGGGCAAAGCGCAAAATGAAATCCCTGCGCAGCGGCTCCGTCAATCGATCATAATTCCACATGTACGTATCGTATTTCATTTTTTCTTCGACAGGTTTTAAGCATTGTTTTTCAGGTCGATTCCCGAGAAACCTATCCATTTCAGCATATTCGTCACATACGCAATACACCTTCGAAGGAGAATTGACAGACGACGCTTCGTTGTCTTGACGATAATGGATAATCTCATCTTGGATAAAAAACGCCTTTGTAGCGCTTGCCCACACTTTGAAATTAAAAGCCGCATCCTGATAAGAAGCGCCAGGCGTCTCCAAAAAACGAATGCCGTTATCCTCCAGGAAATCTCTCCTGTAAAGAGCTGACCAAATCGAAGGCTTGAGGTAGAATATGTCAGTTTCAATTTGCGGATTCACAAGTCGCCCGGACATTTCTTCCGTCACAAGCGCAAACGGCTCATTACGCTCTTCTGGCTTCGACCAGTACATCCAGAAATTCGCTTTTACGACTTGGGCATCGCAAGATTCGGCAGCATAATAAAGTTTTTCAAGCGCGTCAAGCTCAAAGTAGTCATCGGATTCAAGAATCGCTATATATTTGCCCTGAGCAGTTTCCAATCCCATGTTCATGGATGCGCCATAACCAGAGTTCGCCTTATCGATGATTCGAAAACGAGGATCCTCCGTCATGTACTCCCGAATGATGTCGGGTGAAGAGTCCGTCGACCCATCGTTAATGCAAATGACTTCTATATCTTCGAGCGTCTGATTTCGGGCGGAATCCAGGCACTGGCGCAAATAGCTCTCAACGTTATAAATTGGAACCAGAAGAGACACCAACGGTTCAGACATAAACGTTCTCCTTAGCGTATGTCCATCTTTATCGAACAATTGATAGTATCATACGACTGCATCATCAAAAGCAAATGCCAAAGGAGCAACATGCGCTTATACAAGTACGATTTCGTAAGAACAGTAGCAATTCTGTTCGTCGTAGCGGTTCATTCGCTCTATTTTGTCGATCAGAACAACCCTGCTTGTCTTTGGATTTACTGGACGCTACTCACGTTATTTCTCACCGGAAATGCGTTGTTCTTTCTGATGTCCGGCAAATTCAATTTGCGGGAAAGACCGAACGATGCAGGTGTAAAAAAATACTATTACAACAAAATCAGAAATATCATGCTCCCAATTATAATAGTATTTCTCATCAGGGCTTTTTATGAGCTCTATCCCTCAATAACCATTTCAGGTTATTTGAAGTACTTTGTCAAGAATTTCTCATTCGGCTTCGCAAGCACCGAATATTGGTTTGTATTTGCACTGTTTGGGTACCTTTTGGTAGCTCCATTTCTTGCCCATGCATTTGCAAAAATGACAAGATTCGAACAGAAAGCTTTCCTCTTTATCGGACTTGCTTTCAATCTGTTAACCGTGATTGCAGAGAATGCCGGCTATGCCTTTAAATGGGGATATCTGTTTTCAGGTTTTTCATTCACGTTTTGCCTTGGCCAATACATCGAATCGTATTTCACAACTCGAGGCAAGCATTTACTTGCGATAGCGGCACCGATTTGCCTTCTCGCAACTGTATTGCTGAGCATTGCGGGCATGACCGCTAATGCCCAAGACGTTTCCCCGTTGTTTACAATTCTATCGATTGGCGTCTATGCATTACTTCTTCATTTCGGGGAAAAAATGAAGCCTCGCAAACTGATATCGTTTATTGCGAAGCATTCTTTCAGCATCTATCTCATTCACATGATGATCCTGATGCCTCTCGAGCATTTTTTGCCAACAATAGGCGGGATTCAATCTCTCCTTATCTTTATTGCTGTAACGCTATTCGTCTTCACGACCTCTACCATTGCTGCTGCTCTATTAGATAAAGCAATTATCGATCCGGCAAAAGTGCTATTTGATAAGCTCTTCAAACGATTCTTGCCAAAGCAAGACACCCAGCCTATGAAGTAAGTTTGTGATGAAAAATGCTGGCGTACTTTCTGGATACAACAGGGAAGTACACCAGTTATGTTTATGAAAAGGCGCGATGGGTCCGAGTATTACCCGAGATACAAAAAAGCGCAGAAGAGCTGTCGCAAACCCGTCCTCATCATGCAAGCAGCACGCCTTCAACCAAGGGCGATGGATTTGCCTAAGCAGCATGCTGGCAACCATCTCCTCGATCAGAAGGAAGCTTGCCGTACGCCCAACCCAGCAAATACCTTGCATCCGGGACAGTCACGCGACTATCTAATCATCGATTCTATATAGACGCATATCGCCCTCTGAGGCAAGCAACGTAAATCCAGGAGTGCTCTCATTAATTGCTAAAATTCCTCGATACATTTCCTCGTCGGCAAGACCATCATCAAGGCTCGATGAAGCCGCACCAACACCATTCGCGTCAAGCTGAAGCACATACTTTGCGTTCAACGCAACGACGGCATTTCTTACCGATTCATTATTAGCTATATCATTGAGTCTATTGCGCACCAAAACGCTTTCCGGCTTTTCGGAGTCGCCTCCCGCCATCGCGTAACTACGAAACATGACGTTTGCAGCGTTTGCCCCATAAGCGAAAACGCTGCCATCGTATGGAATATTAACAATACCACCCGGATCATCCTTCACAAGATCCATGGTCTTGTCCACAAAGGCAGACTCCTCAACCGTGTATCTACGAACACTTTCATCAGACAACCAGTTTAATTTATTGCTCACTACCCCGAATGCGGGCTCAGCACCCGGATTATCCATCAAACTGACCGGCCCATAGACACAAAGCATACCAAGTATAACAGAGCAAACGCCAAGGACCCGAATCGCCGATTGAGAAGCTCCTAACCTGTTTGCACACCAAGCAATGATTTTGATAGAGCAGAAAATGCCCATAGAAGCCAAAGGAACGGAGGCAATCGCCACCAGCGCAGCTATGCGATAAGCATCGTTATACCAAAAACCCGTAAGATAAGACCTAATTGCGCCATCCGAACAAGCACAAACAACGAACATAACGAGGCTGATTAGATATGAAACCGTAAAAGCCCGGTGATTTTTTCTGCAAAACGACCAAACAGCTCCAACAAGAACCGCGCAGCCAAGCAACCATTGAGGAGGATAAGCTCGTAACGACAAATTTAAACCGCCAACAAGAGCCTGCAAGAATCCTTCAAAGGGAGTCCAAGGATATGTTACGGTATTATTAAATGCCGGCAATCGCCAAGCCACGGTCCAAACCAAGATAAGTGCAAATACTGACAATGCGCAAACCAAGCCGGAATAACTTCTTTTTATGCCGGCCTTCAGTAATAATGTCATCAGTCTTGCCGCACAAAGGGGAGCTGCTAGAACTATCATCGAGAAGAGCGCATTTGGCTGGAGCACGGCCAGAGCAAAACAAGCAATCACGAAAGCAAAAGCCCATTTAGCGCGATCTTTCCTAGATGAATCGCACGAAAACACGCAAGCAATGGAGCAAACCGCCACAGGGACAAGAGCAAATGCTGCAAGATTTGAATACAGCGGCCCAAACGTCAAAAAACCCCAAGGGAAAGCCGAGAACGCAAGCGTCACAACAGCGCCGATCAATACAATCAAACGTTCCGTAAACATCTTAAACATGAGCAGCGATGTAGACACAGGGAGCACAACGCCTATAAAAACAAATAGCGAGGCATTCTCCGCTACGGCAGAACTCACCCCCGTAATGGCGGAAGCGAGGGCAGTCACAATATGCCAAGCTTCAGGATAAAACGCCCCAACCGAAAGCGTCGGAGCAATCCCGGAAGACACTTCTTCCCAAGAATATGAAGTCGAGTATAAAACTGAATAATTACCATTCTCGACTATGGAGTGAATGGTGTTTAAGTGCGAAGCATTGTCATACAACTGCGCAAAAGAAGCCGGACCGTTCAAATCCTTAACGAAAAACAATCCCGCGATGGTAACGCCGACAAACAAGTAGGCAGCAATCGCAATCCAATCTGTTTGCCTATCTTGAACAGCAATCCACGAGAATCTTCTTTCCATGCAATACGAGACAGCCCGAGCAACAGCCGCGAGAGCAAAAACCGGGATAACCACCATCCACCATTCAGTAAAAATACCGAAGGATTTATAGATGATTCCAAAGACAACAAGCAACGAAATCGAAAACACTGGCGAAACCGCAAAAGAAGCCGGTCGGTCAAAACAAAGCGATCGCATCACCAGAAAACCCGGTACATAAAGTAAAAACGCAATCACAAGAGCAGTCACAAAGAACGAGGTCCACATCGAGGATCAAGCCAGCCCTTTCATTGGTTCGAACCTATCCATTTAATTGCACCAATATTATCTGAAAATACTTTGCCCTCTTCGCAGTTGGAGGATATCACTTATCCTAAACAGCATACTGCATCACCGCTTGGTTCGCGTGCTCATCCGAACACTGTGTTTTTGCTCTCGGGTATAGCCAAAAGCGTACAACTCATTAATCCGCAAGCAACTTCCGCTTTATCGCACTCCTGGTTTCCTCTTTCGCGAGATCGCTTTTTGCCACATGCTCATAATGAGTGTGTATATCTTTAGGAAGCTCATAAATATCACCGTAGCCCTTCTCAAGTAAACTGAAGTAGTTACGGGGGACAGCAACCTCAAACCCTTCGAACGGCAACCGCTTCAAGGGAAATACGTCGTCTAAAGTGTATGCCAAAATACCATCGGATGCCGTATAGCAATTCTCTAACGACCAGGTTATTCCACCCGCATCACAGCTAGTGGGCTTGATCAAGTTTAGTTTCTCGGCTTTCAAACGATACCGCTGAAAGGTATCGCGAATTTCGCCATATAGCGAGGCGTCTTCGCTTTCAGCTAGATAGGAAGCGCCCCTCCAACCAGATAAGCTCTCCTTTGCGTCCATTTCATCAATCATCTCAGCCCTCAAAGAGAGCATTTGCTCGAAAGACGCGGAACCATCATTCTCAGAGTAATCAAAGACGAACAAATCGACAAAGCAAGGATTCATTTCATCCGAGTACATAAAGCGAAGCTGCCAACAATGCGCATGCCAATCGAATACACTGCTTACACGATACCTTTCATCGCGCTCCGCTGCAGCCACTACCGCCTGGACATCCTCCCTCATCATTCCAACGTCGAGATCATCGTCCCAAGGAATAAACCCACCATGCCGCACCGCGCCAAGCAACGACCCGAACATAAGCCAATAGCAAACACCGGTCTCTTCGCAGAACTTATCGAACTCGAACAGAAGCCGACTATTCCCTTGTTGCAGTAAACGTAAATCTCCTTCGGCGCGAGGAAGACGGCCAAAGAAATGCTTTTTTGCAGACTCCACGTCTTCTTCGCCGTCTCTCACCGCATCCCAGAGCAACAGCTTAGAATGCACGTCGTGGGTTTCCAAGTCGACGTTCATAGCACGAATGGAATCATTCAACTCGCTGCACCGTTTCTGGAGATCCATATTTTGTGTACGCAGCTTCCAAATTTCATCACCGAGAACGCGGACATCATTCCGAAGGTCAAGCACTTCGGAGTAAAGTCCGTGAAACGACCGGGACGATGGAGGAAGGAGACGGCTCGCAATATCATGTATCAAACCCACTTAGACCCATCCAATCATATTCACATCGTGATTGCAGTGCCAATTGTACGCTATTGCCGAACAAAGAAGCCCATCCCCCAACGGTACGCACGCCTACATGCCATCATTTCACGAGACATTCACCACCCTGTCTATTTTTTGAGTTAGCATTAGCCCTTGTTATCATGTTGAAATACTGCAACCATCCGAATTCGAGGCACTCAAGGAACACGATGATTGAAGCCTTTAAAAAAAGCCAACTAAATCGCAATTGGTTTACTATCACTTCCCTTGTTTCAAAAGACTTTAAGCTGAAATACCGCCGAAGCGTTCTTGGAGTACTGTGGTCCGTTCTGAATCCGCTGCTGATGATGTGCGTACTTGCAGCCGTGTTCACAAACGTTCTAAAGTTCGGCGACGTCGCAAACTTCCCCATGTACCTGATTTTGGGAAACGTTCTATTCGCCCTCATGTCCGATTCAACGACCGGGGCAATGACATCAATTCTAGAATCCGCCCCGCTCATCAAAAAAATTCGCATTGAAAAGCTAATTTTCCCTATTGAAAAGGTACTGTTTCAACTTGTGAACTTTGCTATTTCGCTCATTGCCGTTGTACTCGTCATGGCTTTCTTCCGCATTGCACCAACGGTTAATTTGCTTGCTCTCCCCTTGCTGCTTGTCTATATGCTACTGTTCTGCAGCGGCTTAGGAATGTTGCTTTCCGCTCTGGCAGTTTTTTTCCGCGACGTCTGCCATCTTTGGGGCGTAGTGATTACCGCATGGACCTATGCAACGCCTCTTTTCTACCCCGTTAGCTTACTGCCCGATTGGATGCAACAAGCAGAATTCTTCAACCCCATGTACCACTACGTGACTTATTTCCGAGACATCGCTATGTACAATTGTATGCCGAGCCTTGAGGAGAACCTTGTTTGCTTAGGCATGGCGATTATTACCTTTATCATCGGGCTGCTTGTTTTCAAGAAATCCGAAAAGAAGTTCATCCTCTACGTATAGGCGGCATTCATGACCGAGATTGTAAATACCTCCCCGCTTTCCAGCAGCACCGCGCATGACGAGGCCTCGGACACGCGCCCGGTAATGATCGACGTCGACCACGTGTCGATGGTTTTCAACATGGCGAGCGAGCAATTGAATAGCTTGAAAGAATACGCTGTCGCTTTCGCAAAGCGCGAGCTCATGTTCAAGGAATTCAAAGCTATCGACGATGTGTCGTTCAAAGTGCATAAGGGAGACGTTTTCGGCATCTTGGGAACCAACGGCTCCGGAAAATCAACCATGCTTAAAATCATTGCAGGCGTGCTTGAGCCGAGTACCGGATCCTGCAACGTCAACGGCAATATCGCGCCGCTCATCGAGCTTGGTGCGGGTTTCGACTTCGAGCTGACAGCACGCGAGAATATCTATCTAAATGGTGCTTTGCTCGGCTATTCACGAAAGTTCATTAACCAGCATTTCGACGAGATCGTCGAGTTTGCTGAAATTGAAAAATTCCTCGATATGCCGATGAAAAACTACTCCTCGGGTATGGTTGCCAGAATCGCTTTCGCTATTGCAACGGTCATCGTCCCCGATATTCTCATTGTGGACGAAGTACTTTCCGTCGGCGATTTCATGTTTCAACAAAAGTGCGAGCAGCGCATCAGCAGTCTCATCAAAGAACACGATGTGACTGTCCTTATCGTGTCGCATAATAACGATCAAATTGAGCGTCTCTGCAACAAGGCAATCTGGATCGAAAAAGGCCATACACGCATGACGGGAACGGCTTCGGAAGTTTGCACTGCATATCGTGCTCTCGGAGGCCATATCGGAAGCGCCGAATCAGAAGCGGTGGTTTACAACACGCTCATCAACCCTATAGCTTTTGATGACGAAATCGCCGTATCGATTTCCGGCGACGATCGGTACGGCACTGCTGTCAAACTAGCAAACCTTTGCCATTACCCGAACTCCGAAACGGTAATACTGTCCGTATCGGAATCGCCATCGATTTGCTTTTCCGCAGCCGCGCTTGCGGCAGCCCACGAAGCGCCTTTGCTGCTCATCAAGCCCAACCATGTTCCGGACTCAACTATGCAGGAACTGCAACGCTTTAGACCCAACTCCATCGTCATTGCAGGCGTTGAGCCTCAGAACGAAGCTATTATTACCGCTGAGATCCTGCGACTCCTCGACAAAGCAAACATCTCCTTTGCTCAATCGACCGTCGCACAAGAAGCAGCAATCAATATCTTCCACGCCTCCGAAGCCAAGCAATGGGGAGATTGTGCGATTGTCGCATGGGATGGCTGTTTCGGTGATCAAATGTCGCTTTTGCCATACTCAACCAGAGAAAAGGCTCCTGTCTTTTATCTAGATGAGAATGACAAAATCGACGATAAAACATGGAGCCTATTAACGTCTGGTCATTTTCGTAGTCTGTTACTTCTCGGAAGCGAAAAGACGTTCCCGGACGAAGTAATCAGGTCTTTACATAATAACGGTATCTGTGCTACTAGAGTTTGCGCAACCAACGCATCGGCCGCAAATGCCTTTATCAATGCGCACTTTGTGATTCCATCGATAGAAAAGTCGGGCAAATCCATTAGCACACTCATCGTTTCGTCAACATGGCACCCATTCGATTCGTTCAATATCGGACGTTATGCTATCGAGCATGATGCAGCAATGCTTCTTGTTGATGCAAACAACTTGGATAGCGTAGCATCGGCGATTCAATACCTCGAAACGCTAGATGGGAGTATTGAGCACTTGGTATTCATTGGGGACGACAATCAATTCAATAGAGTTGATAAACGACTGCTTATGAAAGCGGCTGCACTGGCGCAACAGCACTAAGCGCTTCCAGCTTTGACAATGTCACGATGCCGCCAGACCACCAAGGACTCCATTCTACCAAACTTGAGCATCCACTGATCCTTGGCTATCAAGGGGTAAAGAACCAATAGCCGCTTTGCCCCGCGCGAGCGCGAATGCGAGGACGTATGCTAGACAAAATTCAATTCCATCTGCTATCCACTGCGGCGAACTCAGGGCAACAAGGTAAACAGAACTCTACCGCCGAATCGAATATATTAGCCGAATCCGAAAGTGCAACCCAAAAGGAGCTGCAAAACCTCGGCTACTTAAACGAAATGGGCGACGCAACCGAAGCTGGGAAAAACGCCCTCTCCCCATACCGGGTAGACAACGCCGTCATCCTTGCTGCCGGATCAGCTGCGCGCTTGGCACCACTTTCATTCGAAAAGCCCAAAGCCATGTTCAAGGTTCGCGGCGAAGTGCTGATAGAGCGAATGATTCGTCAGCTGAAGGAAGCGGGGATCGAAGATATTACTATCGTGGTCGGCTACATGAAGGAAGCCTTCTTCTACTTAGAGGAGGAGTTCGGGGTGAACATCATCGTGACTCCCGAGTACGCCACACGCAACAACCACGCATCCCTATACAGTGCCGCCAACCTTCTCGGCAACACCTACGTCTGCAACTCGGACGAGTACTACACGGAGAATATCTTCTCGCGTTACGTGTACCGTCCCTACCTATCCGCCTGCTTCGCCGGAAACGCCCACGGTGAGTATTTCCTGAACGCCGACTCCGAAAGCCGAATCATAAACATCTCCCGCGACGGCGGCCATCGCTACTTCTCTCGCGGACCGGCGTACTTCGACCAGGCTTTCAGCAAGCAGTTCCTTGCCATAATCTCGGACGAATACAACAAACCCGCCACCGCCGACAAGCTGTGGGACGATTTGCTCATGGACCACATCAACGAGCTCGAGGTGTATATGAAGCCTTATGAGCCGGGCATCATCTATGAATTCGACTATCTTACGGACCTGACGGCGTTTGACCGGGATTTCTTCGAAAACGTAGACTCCAAAATCCTCGACAACATCTGCACCACCCTTTCATGCGAGAGGGCTGACATAACCGACGTAAAGCCCGTCAAGGCAGGCCTCACCAATCTATCCACTTTGTTCACGGCCAAAGGCGTCCGCTATATATATAGGCATCCTGGAAATGGAACCGAAGAGATCGTCAACCGCGAAGCAGAGGCTTTTGCCTTGAACGCAGCGAGCGAACTTGGACTCGATGACACATTCCTCTTCGAGGATCCCGCCGAGGGGTGGAAAATCTCGCGGTATATCGAAGGCTGCTCCGAGCTCGATTATTCTAACAAAGAGCAAGTCGCCAAGGCGTTGCAAATGGCTCGAACGCTGCATACAAGCGGGATGGAATCGCCATACAGCTTTGACTTCTACGACGAGGGCATGAAGATAACAGCCATTCTCAAGAATATGAGCTATCCGTTGCCGAAGGACTTCGATCCGCTAACGGCACGAATCGGATCGATTGCACGCAAAATGAAAGCGGAAGTTTCCGAGCCCGTTTTGTGCCACAACGACTTTTACGGCCCCAATTTCCTTGTGCGGGGCGACGAAATGCGCCTCATCGACTGGGAATATGCCGCTATGGGCGACCCCGCCTGCGATATCGGCAATTTCGTAGCGCAAGGTTCAGGGTACACCGTAGAGCAGACGCTCGATTTATTGCCTTTGTATTATGGCCGGAAAGCAACGGAAACGGAGAAGAGACACTGCCTCGGAGCCGTCGGGCTGGTCGGCTGGTACTGGTATGTATGGGCCATGTATAAAGAAGCAATGGGCAACCCCATGGGAGAATGGCTCTACATCTGGTACAAAGCCGCAAAGCGGTTCTCCGCAGCCGCGGAACAGTTGTACTAGGAGTCCACACCCCCGGTTGCATCATCGAAAGAAGAGCGCGCCCGGATACCGAAGCTGAAACTGCGTTACCATATTCGAAGCTTAGGAAATCAAGAGTGCGCCAGGCACCGCCTCCTCTGGGGAGCCTAACGATCCTTGAAGGGACTATCTATGAGCAAACTGACATTTGAGCAATTCGGCGAACTGGAAGCGAAGTACGAAGTAGGAACAGCCACGACAGATGACCTTGCGGCACTTGAACCTTATCGCGCCAAGCGCGCCGTGCTGCTTGCAAGCGGATTCGGAAGCCGCATGCTACCCATAACCATCAACACGCCGAAACCGCTGGTAGATGTCAATGGGCAACGCATTATCGAAACCCTGCTCAATGCACTGCTCGCCGCAGATATTACCGAGATTTATATCGTCACAGGATACAAACGAGAGTGCTTCGAGCTGCTGAAGCGCGACTATCCCATGGTGACCTTGCTTGAAAACCCCATCTACGCCAGCACGAACAACATCTCGTCGGCATGCGTCGCAAAAGACCACTTCAGCAACGCTTATGTATTCGAAAGCGATTTATACCTGCGAAACCCTGCGCTCATCAAAAAGTACCGCTACCAGTCCTGCTACATGGGCGTGCCGGTAAACGAAACGCCCGACTGGTGCTTCGAGACCGAAAATGGCGTCATCACGGACCTGCACAAAGGGGGAAGCGATTGCTACCACATGTACGGCATCAGCTACTGGACCAAAGAGGACGGCGCACAGCTCGCCATCGACCTGCCAGCATGCTTCGACACGGATGACGAGACCAAGCAGCGCTTCTGGGACGATGTCCCCTGCGTCATCCGCAGAGACAACTACCGCATAGCCATAGAGGAATGCACATTCGACGATGTCAGCGAAATCGATTCCTTCGCCGAACTGCAAGAAATCGACCATCGCTACCGCATCTAACGTACGCACCGGCGCGGAAAGCGCAAGCAAAACAACAGCACGGGGGCTTTCCCTGGCAGGCAAAAGCCCGCACGGGAAAGCCCCCGTTCATCATCAGGAAACCGGATCGATCGTCAGCACCCCATCACCACACGAAACGAATCTGCCAACCAAGCCCGCTATGGCTCTAGTCGTCTCACGCTCAATGAACGCATAGCCGTGATCAGTCTGAATAGCCCTGGCGAAGGAGGCAAGCTCGTTGCGAATGCCCTCGCCATCAAGCTGATAGAAGAACCTCCGGTTTTGCGTTTGATCTTCGCGACGGATTTCGAAATAATCCGTCTTCCACCATGGCGCCGGCACAAACACATACCCCTCGGTTCCCGCAACCACAAGGGAACCTTCGGCCTTCACGCCCTTGCCGAACATAGCCGTAGCTGCGGCGCTCCCGTAAACGAAATCGACCTTGCCGAACGCGTCGTACCCAGGCGCCAAACCGAAATCCGCCCTCGTCATCGCACACGACCTAGTCTCATGCCCCAATAGCTGAAGGATGGGAAGCAAAGCCGTCGGCAGCCAGGCGTCGGCGCTGGACCACTTCTCCGTCAAGGCATCTCCGCCGTTTTGCAGGTCGGCAAGACTCGTACACGTGGACTGAACGGAAACAACGCGGCCGATTCTTCCGCTTTGCACCAACAGGAGCATGCGATGATACGCAGTCGCATACGCCGTCTTCAGCGCCTCGGCAAATACCAGTCCCCTCTCGTCAGCAAGAGCGAACAGCTCATCGCACTCCGCCTCGCTCAAGGCAACTGGCGATTCACATATGACATGTTTGCCCGCCTCGAGCGCCGCCTTCACGTGCCCGAAATGATCCCTAGAATGGGAAAGGACGAATACGGCGTCCGAAGACTCCAGCAGCTGATCGTAACCATCCATGCGGCTATAGACTTCCAGCTCAGGAGAAGTACCGCCGTAGGGGTCAAAAACGCCGCTCACTGTCATGCCGTTAACGTAGCCCACCTCTGCGGACTGTTTGACCATCTCTTTCGCGCAGCCTATAAATCCCAACCTAAGCGACGCGCGATCGGACCTCAGCTCCGTGCTCGAAACACCTTGAGTCCTGTCCAGGTACACAACCTCGCAAAACTCAGAAAGGTAATCGAAGTAGCCACGCCAGTCCGAGCCGACGGTAAATACATCGACGCCAAGACGCTTGATGTCGTCGATCTTCTGACCTTCGTATTCCTCGACGATGATCTCATCCGCAAGACCCGTTTTACGAACGTTCTCGATTCTTTGCGTCAGCGACTGAGATACATTGATTTTCCCGCGCACCTTGTCGAAACTGTCTGCCGTCACACCGACGATAAGGTAATCGCCCAACGCCTTCGCCCGCTCCAATAGACGGATGTGACCGTAATGAAGAAGATCGTACGTCCCATAGGTGATTACTTTGCGCATCCCGCCTCCTAAAACAAACCGTCCGCGGACATCTGCTTCAAAGCGCTAACGAGAGCCGCATTCTGCTCTGCTGTTATGCAACCGATATGTCCGATACGAAACACATCATCAGCCAGCTTCCCGCCGTTCGGGCACAGCCACATACCGTAATGCAACTTGGCATGATCGACGATTAGCTTCGCATTATGCC
>OLRB01000899.1_pt1 | contig 14875 bp, 10 predicted proteins | sample 1672751 | NCBI WGS metagenome assembly OLRB01 (sample SAMEA3136720, study PRJEB25190) | human gut metagenome | biome: human gut; feature: human-associated habitat; material: faeces | place: Austria | collected 2013
ATAGTAGTCTGGTTCTTGATCCGAAAGTTTTCCCTCATCTTTCTTCTCTCAAGGGCCGTACTTTGATCACATCGGATGGTACAACGATCCTTGGTGCGGATGATAAAGCTGGGATTGCCGAGATTCTTACGATGACAGAACGTCTGATCCATGAAGAGATTCCTCATGGTCCGATCAGCATTGCATTTACTCCAGATGAAGAAATCGGAAGTGGTGCCGAGTATTTCGATATCAAGCGGTTTGATGCTGATTTTGCTTATACTTTGGATGGCGATACCGAAGGTGAGATCCAGTTTGAGAATTTTAATGCCTGCAAAGCTGAGTTTGAGATTACTGGTTTTAATGTACATCCTGGTTCTTCAAAGGATACGATGATCAATGCCTCACTTGTAGCTATGGAGATCAACTCTTGTCTACCTTCTATGGAAACTCCTAGAAACACGGAAGATTATGAGGGATTCTATCATCTGATCAATATGAATGGTGATGTGAGTCATGCAACATTGCATTATATTGTCAGGGATCATGATCAGGGACTATTTGAAGCAAAGAAACAGACGTTACGTTTGATTGAGAAAAATATGAATGAAAAATGGGGTGATGGTTGCGTCACTTTAACCATTACAGATCAGTATCAAAATATGGCTGAAGTTATTAAGGATTGTCCTCATTTGATTGAAAATGCAAAGAAGGCTTGTGAAAATGCTGGCGTGGATCCGTTGGTTCTGCCAATTCGTGGAGGTACAGATGGATGTCAGTTAAGTTTCCGAGGACTTCCTTGTCCGAATCTTGGAACTAGTGGACATGCTTATCATGGACCTTATGAACATATTAGCGTTGAAGGAATGGATATGTGTGTTGATGTTATTGTGGAATTGATTAAATTGTATACTGAAGGTTGTTGATGTATAAATAGAGAAAGAACAATGTATTAGGGCCAGAAAAACGAATTTCATTGACGGCTTTTTTTCAAAACGCTGATTCGCCAATACTCCTGGCACAACTCGCTTCGCTCAAACAGTGCCCCGTATTGGCTGCGATTTTGCAAAAAATCCTATGAAATTCTATCATTTCTGACCCTAATACATTGTTCTTTCTCTATTTATACACTCAAATCTTTCAGTATACACTACTTACAGACAAGATACTTCATTCTTCACGAAACTCTTCCTGCATCCATATGATACACGTCGTCTGCGATTCCCATAGTAGATTCTCTATGGGATACTAGTACTGCGGTTCTTCCTTTACTTTCTTCTTTGAGTGATTTCAAGATAATTCCTTCATTTAAAGAATCTAAGTTACTTGTTGGTTCGTCTAGTAATAACATTGGGCTGTCGTGCAGAAAGGCTCTGGCGATTCCGATTCTTTGTTTTTCTCCACCAGACAGGGTGTCTCCGAGTTCTCCGACTTCGGTGTCGTAGCCATTTGGCAGGGACATGATCATGTCATAGATGGAGGCTTTTTGGGCGGCTTTTATGATTTCTTCTCTTGCTGCGCCTTGTTTTCCAATCGCTATGTTGTTGGCGATGGAGTCGTGGAAGAGTTCGGTTTCCTGAGTTACGTAGGATTGTGTGTTTCTTAGTGTCTTAGTTGGGATTTCTTTCACGTTTTCTTCTGAGATCTTTATGTTTCCTTTGTTTACATCCCAGAAGCGCATCAGAAGTTTCAACAGTGTGGACTTTCCGCAACCACTTTTTCCACAGATTCCGATGACTTTTCCTTGGCTCATGTTGATATTGCAGTCTTTCAGGATGATTTCTTCATCATACGCAAAGGTTACATTTTCTACAGAAGCTCCTTCAAAAGCTAGATCAGCTTCTCCTTCTAATTCTTCTACCATTGGTTCTTCTTCGAGTAAGGATAACACTCTTTCTCCACTTGCTAATGTCTGGTTTAGATTATTTGACAGGCTTGACAATGCAGTTACTGGACCAAAAGATCCCATCATAGCAATCGTTGCAAGTAACATAGCATCAAATGTAACATTTCCTGCCTGATATAAATGATACATTAAAAAAAACATTCCAAACGAACAACAAAGAATCACAAGATCTGTGACAGCTCTTTGCATCGCTTCCATGCAATTCAGATCTTTTTGCATTTTTCCTAATTCAATGGATTTTTCACTTATTTGTGCTTTTCTTTTTTTACCTTGTCCATACTGGATCGTTTCGTCTATTCCACGAAGCGATTCTAAGACAAAACTGTTTAGATTTCCGAATCCACTTCGAAATTCCATTCCTTTTTGTCCGCCTTTGCTTCCATTCCATAGAGGGATCACACATCCTACCAGAAGATAAGAACAGACTGCAAAGATTCCTGCATAAACATGAAATTTTCCGATAAATACGACCATGATCAATGAAGTTAAAATCGCGATCATGATCGGAGAGATCGTGTGTGCATAGAATACTTCTAATAATTCAATATCGGTTGTGATGATCGAGATCAGATTTCCCTTTTCCCTGCCATCTAATTTAGCTGGGCAAAGCTTCCGAAGTACCGCAAATACCTGATGTCTGATGATCGCTAACAGTTTAAATGCGATAAAATGGTTACAATACTGTTCTGCATAATGGAGGATTCCACGCATTACTGCAAGGAAAACCAAAATGATCAGATATTTTGTCACACGCTGCCCTTTCATAGCAAGAAGTACACCGTGTCCGGCTGTGATCGTCAGGAAAATGGCACACAGATACCCTAAGGTTCCAAGAAACACTGCCGCTGTCATGATATGTGCCAGTGGTTTTACAAGACCTATCATTTTCCCCATAATCTTTATGGAACTTCTTCTTTGTTTTGTTGTATTTTCCATCTTACACCACCTTCTTCTTTAAGGAGTCATTCCATGACATATTTGCAGCATAAGATTCCAGTTCCTTCTGCTTATCAAATAAATGCTGGTATGCACCTTTTTTACGCATTAAATGTTCGTGTGTTCCCTCTTCTGCAACAATTCCGTCTTTCATCATATAAATGCAGTCAGAATCTACAACATTGGATAATCTGTGGGAAATAAACAAGATCATCTTTGTCTTTGATAATTCCCGAATGACATTCATGATCATTTCTTCACTTTCCATATCAATATTGGATGTCGCTTCGTCAAATATGTAGATCGGTGTATCAAACAGCAGCGCTCTTGCAAGTGCCAGACGCTGTCTCTGACCACCTGAGAAGTTTTCCCCGCGTTCTGACAAGACAGTCTGTAATCCATCCTGTTTTTTTAAAAATGCCAGAAGATTTACTTTCTCTAACACTTCTTCCATCTCTTCTTTGCTTGCATCTGGTTTTGCCATACGAAGATTTTCTTTGACTGTTCCTGCAAATAAATAACTGTTATGTGTGATCTTCGTCATATGGGACATCAATTCATTTTCCATAATATTGGAGATATCCACACCACCGATCTTGACACTTCCAGTATATCCACGATTTCTCGCTGTTAAGATCCCTGCCAGTGTACTTTTTCCGCAGCCAGATTCCCCAACAAAAGAAATAAAGCTGTTTGCAGGGAAGTTCATTGTGATTCCTTTTAAGATTTCACGATCTTTTTCATAAGCAAAATGAACATCATCAAGTGAAATCTCTAACTCTCCCTGTGGAAACTTGGATTCTCCGCTCTCTCCTTCTTCCAGATCAAGCAGTCCAAAAATCTTATCACTCGCTGCCATACCATTCATCGCAATGTGGAAAAATGATCCTAATAATCTTAACGGAATAAAAAATTCTGAAGCCAACAATAAAATGATCAATGCTCCGCCAATCGTGATATTTCCAGCAATATACTGATGAATCGCTGTGATCATTCCGACAGCAGCGCCACCGTAGGCTATGATATCCATGACGCTGGTTGAATTTAACTGCATTGTCAAAACTTTCATCGTGATCTTACGAAAATTCTGCGCTTCCTCATCCATCTCAACCGCTTTCATTTCATCCGCCTGATAGATCTTTAATGTTGTCATTCCCTGAAGATTCTCAAGAAAACTGTCTCCTAGTGTTGTGTATAGTCCCCAGTATTTATTCAATAATTTCTTTGCGAGTTTCTGCACCGCAACGATTGAAATCGGAATCAATGGAACGCAGATCAGCAGTACCGCACTTGCCTTTAAACTGATAAAGGATAAAATGATAAATAATGTTACTGGTGCTAAGATGCTGTAAAACAACTGCGGAAGATATTTCCCAAAATAAATTTCAAGCTGCTCCACACCTTCAGTACTCATCTGTACGACTTCTGATGTTGAAACATGTTCCCGATAAGAAGCCCCTAAACATAACAATTTCTCATAGATCTTTTCTCGTAAAATTCTTTTCACATCAACACTTGCTGCAAATGACGCCCTTGTTGCCATCTGATCACATAAGAAACGGATCGCTACTGCAACCACCAAAACCATAAATGTTGTAAGGATCACCTGATCACTCATCTGGTGCATCAAAATACAGTCCACCATTCTTCCAATGGAAAAGATCGCTGCGATCTGCCCTAATAATGCGATCCACTGCCACAGGACCATCTGTACAATATATTTTTTTGTATGGGAAAGTAATTTTACCAATCTTGTTTTAATCATATATTATTTCCTTTGCTTTCTCTTCTTTGACAGTTTCTACTTTCAATCCAAAATATAAGAAATGAAAAATCCACACGATCACAAGAACTACACGGCCGATCGGTACGTTGTTCATCATGATAAAACCGATTGCCATTAAGATCGTTACCATCGTAATGATGGACCTCTTTGTTTTCTTTGTCATTGCTTTCTCTTTTGCAAAGCTTTCTAAATGCTTCTTATAAAGACTTGTCCCTAAAAACCAATCGTGAAGTGTTTTTGAACCCTTTGCAAAGCAAAACACTGTTGCCATGTAAAATGGAACCGTCGGCAGAATTGGAAGTACAACCCCTATCGTCCCAAGCACCAGACATAAAATTCCAAGTGCCATCCACACATATCGGATCGGATTTTTTCTCATATTTTTCATCTCCTTTTCATTAATATTCTATACTGTCAGAACAAATTTCTGTCCATCGATATCTGCTACATTTAAATGAACATCGTAAAGTTCACTGATACTTTCAGTTGTGATCACATCCTTTGGATCTCCCTGTACCAACACTTTTCCGTCTTTTAATCCAATGACTTCATCAGAAAAATGAATGGCCTGATTGATCTCATGAAGTACCATCACGATCGTAATTCCGTATTCCCTGTTTAATTTCTTGACTAGTCGCAGAATATCCAACTGATAACGGATATCCAGATACGTCGTTGGCTCATCAAGGAATAAGATCTTCGTGTTCTGTGCCAGTGCCATTGCGATAAAGACTCGCTGTCTCTGGCCACCAGAAAGCTGACTTAACTCGCGGTTCCTAAATTCCTCGAGTCCTGTCACTTCGATCGCATGATCGATCAGTTTCTCATCTTCCTCACTTTTGCCGCCCATTAATTTCATATAAGGGGTACGACCATAAGAGATCAGTCGTTCCACGGTGATATCATCGGCCGCCTGATTATACTGATGAACGATCGATACTTTTCTTGCAAATTCATTTAACTTTAAATTCTTGATATTCTTTCCATGCAGAAAAACTTTTCCACGGTTTGGATTCAGATTCTTTGTCATTAGAGAAAACAGTGTTGATTTTCCACATCCATTGGCTCCCATGATCGTTGTGATCTTACCTTCTTTGATCATTAAGGAAATATCTTTTAGAATTTGATTGCTTCCATATGCAAAGGATAAGTCCCTGACTTCCATCGCTGGCTTCTCTTCTTGTAATCTTGCAAGGAGTTCTTCTTTATTTGCCATATCTTCCAGACCTCCTTAATAGTAAGATAAAGAACGGACCACCGACAACACTCATGATCACGGCAGCACTGACTTCATTTGGTGCTGCGATCGTACGTCCGATCGTGTCTGCCAGCAAAAATGTAAATGCCCCAAAAAATGCGGAAAACGGGATCAGCATCTTATGGTTGCTTCCGACTAAAATTCTTCCGATATGTGGAACGATCAATCCAAGGAAGCTGATCGCACCTGCAACGGCTGTGGAAATACTTGCAAGTAAGACTGCAACAAGTGAGATCACGATTCTTGTGACATTGACATTCACTCCCAAGCTTCTTGCGGTTTTATCTTCCAGAGATAACAGATTACATTCCTGTGTAAATAACATTGCAAGGAATAATCCTGCAACCACATATGGAAGCAATGTTGTGACATCATCCCATGTCTTCTGTGTGATATTCGCCTCAACGATTGCTGCCACACCAGTTCTGTCCCCGCCGGACATAGAATTTAAGGCACTGGATAACCCAGTAAATAAGCTATTTACTGCCACACCAGTTAAGATAATTCTCATCGGACTTAAACCACCCTTCCATGACAGACAATACACCATGAAAAATGCGACCACACCACCTGCAAATGCTGCGATCGGTGTGAAGAAATATAGTGTTGGTGCAAATGCCGTAATAATGACAGCGGTAAAACTTGCCCCGCTTGAGATACCGATAATTCCCGGATCTGCCAGTGGATTTTTCAATACCGCCTGGAATAACACACCAGAAACCGCAATGGCCGCTCCTGCTAACATTGAAATGATGATTCGTGGAAAACGCAGATCATAGATCGTTGCCACGTCTTTGTTATATTTGACAAACAGACCAGAAAAGAGCTCCCCAAATCCAACTTTCAGACTTCCGATATTAATAGAGGCAAAGAATAAAAGAATTAACAATATAATGACAACCCCAAAGGAAATCCATGCTCGCATCATTTTATTTTCCTGCCTCTCCTGATCGGCATTCCTCGAACTAACTGCTTCAAGGTCTGCTTTTTTTACCTTCTTGAAAAACATTTATTCTTTCACCTCCTGTGTTCCTTTTGTATTCTGATAAAAATCTTTTTCTAATTCACTTAATGCTTTCTTATATTTGAAGTTTGCACTCATTCCAAAGTATTCATATGTCAGATCATAAACCCGTTTGTTCTTCACAGCATCAAAATGTTTCCAGATATCGTTAGTTTCAAAGTCTTCGTTAAACATTTTTGTCACCTGATCTGGAAGTGCATGTGCCGCACGGACAATGATATCTGGTTCTTTCTTCTTCATATCCTCGGTATTGACGGTTAAAAACTCCTGATCCGTATTCTGGTAAACATTTTCACCACCGGCAAGTTTGACCAGACTTCCAACATAGGAATTCTCTGTCGCAATGACATAACTTCCTGGAAGTCCCATCAGTACGAGAGCTTTGGGATGTTTTTTATTTTTATTTCGTTTTGTATAACTTTTATAAAATGTTGTAAACTCTTTGGTCATCTTCTCGGCTTCCTGCTGCTTTCCAAAGATTTCCCCTAATTCCTGAACCGAACGGTACATTCCCTGCACACTTCTTAGATTTAAGAATGCATACTCCGTATTCTTCAGTTCTTCAAACTTTGGTTTTAAGTCAGTTTCCAGAGAAGAAGGAGCTAAGATCCAATCAGGATTTAAAGAAGATACGATTTCCATATCGGGACTCATGGCAAGTCCGACTTTCTTTACCTTTTTGTATCTTGATGGAATTTTGGAAACACTGCTCTTTGGTACACCGACAAGATCAAGATCCAGCTTGTCACAAATATCTGCAACAGCCGGAGATGTTGCGACGATCCTTGGATTGCCTGACAATGCTTTGACTTTCGCCTTTGCATTTAACACTGCCTGTTTTTCCTTTGGATCTGTGATCTCAAGCATAGTTTCCACGCTCTCTCCCTGACTGCTCTTTTTGCTATCTTTTGGATGCTGGTTTACACAACCTGTCAGGAAACAAGAGGAAATTGCAAGCAACAGGATCAAAAAAATGCTCGGATATTTTCTTAATTTAGTTTTCATCGTTGTAAATCTCATCATATTCATCCTGATCACCACCCCATTTATCCCAGTTTTTGCGGTAATAGTAAACGATCATCGCTGCCACTCCAAGTAAGACCAATCCTGAAAATGTCATAGAAACCATTAAGATCAAAATCCATGTTCCCACAGACTTTTCAGAAGATGTTTTCTTCTTTGTGGTCGTCTTCGGTGCCGTAGATAAACTCAGTCCCTGGGCGTTGCTTAAGGAATCGTCACTGCTTTGTGTGTCAGCTCCTTGGGATGCGGTTGTTGTCTGCTGACTGGCTGTATTATTTGTGTCAGCTGTTGTCTGTGTCTGGTTATTGTTTGATGTCTGCGTATCAGAAGATGATGTTGTAACCATCAACGCTTTCATGCCTACGGAATTTCCTGTGGTGTAATTACCTGGATAGAAATAGAAGATGACGTTTCTTCCCATTGGTTTTACGTACATGGAACAGCGGATGATGCTGTCTTGGGATGAAAGTTTGATCCTTAAATCTTTTGTTGTTCCATTATTATCTTTTCCTGTCGCTGTCTGTGTTACAGATTGTGCTTGAAATCTTGATTCTCCTCGTTTCTGCACGGAAAAACTCAGATCAGATGTATAATCTACAAGGCTTATACGAAATGTCAGATAATAATCTCCAGCGTCTGTTACCTCTAATAATCCTTTGGATGATATTGCTCCTTCGACCATTCCCTGCCCAGTTGCTTTCGATGAACTTCCTCCAGAATCTTCTACTTTTCCAGTCACGGGATGCTGATATGTTCTTGCAATCTGACAACTGTAGACATTTCCTGATGCTGCTTTTACATCTTTTGAAAGACTCTCAAAAGACAGGAGCACCACTAGAATCAATATCCAGTTTTTTAATTGAACAATATGTTTTTTCATTTTTATAATCCCCTGCTCCTCGCTTTATAAACTATACCTAGAATAGAAAGTAATACACTCATGATCGATGGTACTATGATCGGTGTTTCTTCCTCATCTTCCTGTAATGTCTGACTTCCACTGTTTGTTGATGTTGAAACCTGATCAGTATTAAGACTTCTTTCTTCCACAGCTGATTGTCCCTGTACATTGGATTGTGTTGTCTCTGGTAATTTTGAACTTTGAATCGTAACTTTCTCATGACTTCCTGCTGAAGAAGTATTTGAAGAATTTGTTGTCATTGTAGTACTGCTTTTTCCTGTATTTTTATCATTTGATACAAATTCCTTTGAATTTTTTACTGCCTTTATAGAATTAAGGTCTAATTTCAGATATACAGCCTGTGTACCACTTCCCGGACTGATCGCATCCATGATCGGAACAAACACTTGTAATGGCATATATCCGTCATTTTTTGCTTTTGATATCAATGGAAATGTTACCTGGTCTGGGTAATCACTTCCATAAAAATCTCTGACTTTCTTTCCTTTCGTGTCTTTTTGATAAGAATCCACGGTTACATTTTTTAATGAACCTGTTGGTACCTTATATTGATCGATCTTATAAGTATTCGTAAAGTATTTGATCTTGCTTAAATAGCCGTAACTTGAACTAATATTCAATCCTTTAAAATCAAGTGTTATATCATATTTTCCATTTTTGACTGTGAGTTTTATCTTATGATTGATTGCTTCATTTGCCATGGACTCTGTCTTCTTGTCTGTCTTTAACATCTTGCCAGAAATACTGTAAATCCCATCTTCTAATTTCTTTATATTTAGCTTTGATTTCCTTGTTGTAGTTTTCTTAACTTGGCTTTCCTTTGCTGTAGTTGTTGTTTGTTTGTCTTGCTGTGTTGTAACAGATGACTCAATTTTCGTCTCGTCACTTACCTTCTTTAATGTATTCCAGTCAAATTGAAATCTTGCATATTGAAGACCGCTCCCTTTGCTGATCGCTTCCATAACAGGTACATAAACCTGAACCCACATTTCTTCCTGTTGATAATTTACCGGAAAACTCATGTAATGTGGATACAATTTTCCTTTTACCCTAGAATCTGTTCCTGTCTTAGGATCATTATAGCTGTCATATGTATTTTCAAAATATGATTCTATATTTATTGGGATTGGTGTTTCATTTTCTGGTGCCTCAATCTTTCCAGATGTTGTCTTCCAGTTTGGAAAATAAGACATCTGGGCAAGATATCCTGTAAAATTAATCTTTCCTAATTTTGTACTCAGTGCCTTGCATTCTGCTCTTACTGTATAAGTTCCATTCTTTACGATCAATTGTATTGGCTGAACAATCCCCGCATTTCCCATAGAAGCCTGATCTGATGAGGCACTTCTCAAGAAACTTTGCATGGTATAAGTTCCATCTTCTAATATATTTTTTTCATCCGCTGCTGCCTTATGATCTACAAATGCAAAACCAACCAAGCAGCATAATATAACGGAAATGACACAGCTGACAAAGCGAAAATATTGTGCTTTCTTCATGATTTTTTCTACTCTTTTATGGGGACTATAAAGCCCCTGTAGATTTACAGCGGCTTTATCATATGTTTCCTGTTACTTTTTAATTTTTACAGAAACTGCTTTTGAATATTTACTGTATGTTACTTTCTTTCCTGCTTTTTTAATTGCACGGACTTTATAATAATATGTCTTTTTCTTCTTCAGTTTCTTATTTTTAAATTTTGTTGTTGAAGCTTTTGTGATCGTCTTAACTGTTTTGTATTTACCATTTTTCTTTGTCGCACGATATACAACATATCCTGTTGCACCTTTGACTTTCTTCCATGTTACTGTTGCCGTTTTCTTGGAAGAATTCTTAACTTTCAGACCTGTGACTGCTGCTAACTTCACAGTCGTTGTCGTCTGTGTTGCAGTTGGCTTCTGGACTGTTGCAGCTGGCTTCTGAACTGTTGTTGATGGTTTTTGTTCCTCTTTCTTTGGTGCTTCTTCTGTTACATCTCCACTGCTAAAATCTTTATCATCCGCTGTTGTTTTAACGGCTGATGTAAAATCTAAGGAAAGATTCATTTTCTGAGTTCCCATTCCTGATGCAATGCTGTCCATAATTGGTATAAATACCTGCATTGGTGCGATTCCTGTTTCTACAGCTTCATCTGTCAATGGGAATGTTACAAGATCAGGATAATTGCTTCCAAATTCATCGGATACAATGTCACCATTCGTGTTTTTCTGAACCTGATCAACTGTAACGTCTTTTTCTGTTCCATTTTCAATGTACTGAATCTTATTTAAGTATCCATGGAATGTCTGTCCACCGAATGGAATATTCATTGCCTTTAAGTTTAATGTGACATAATATTTTCCATCTTTTACTGTTAACTTTACTTTATGTGCGATCGCATCATTTGCCATTGATAGATCTTTTCCATTTGTTTTTAACATCTTTGCATCTACTTTATAGATTCCATCAGAAAGCACTTCTTTGTCTTTCTTTTCTTTTAATGTATCCCAATATAATGTGATCACAGCATCTGTATCAAATTTTCCATGATCAAATGTAATTCCGCCATGTTCACCACTTAAATTACTCATTGCTGGTACATACATTTTAAAGTTTGCTTTGTAAGTTAATTCTGGTTTATCACCTGTTAATGGCATATTTACAGTTGTTACACTCTCACCATCTTTTGTCTCTTCGGATCCTTCTTTTGTCAGATCTGATCCATTATAATACCCATTAAAAACTAATACATCCATTGCTTCTTTTGTAACCACTGGATATGATAATGTCATCTTTCCATTTTTATCAACCTTTAATGTTGCTGTTACTTTATTCTCAGAATTTGCTGCAGACAAGCTATGTTCTACTGTACTTGTCATATTTTTCATCTGAATCTCATAAGTACCTTCTTCCACTGTTTCTGGTGCTGGTGCAAGAACTTCCTCTTTTAATGTTAATCCTAGAGATTCCATAACTGCATTTTTGATCGCGGAAGCACTTGTTGTTGCTCCAGATACTGTATCGACTTTGTCAAAGGAATTCTGATCTGTGATATCAAGACCTTGTATCTGATCTTTTATTTTATTGATCGCTTTTGGCAGATAGATATTTTCATTTTCTTCTGCATATTTTCCTTCGAAATTTTCTCCTTTAATCTGAAGATCTGTCACTTTTCCATCTTTGTATGTAACAGTTGTTTTAATATCGTATCCACCGAACTGCGCAATATGAATCGTATTTTCTTTTGTTCCATCTGATACGTTTTCATTTCCCTTAAGACTTGCATAATCAACCTTTAAAAATGCATCTGTTCCCATTCCCATTGGGCTGATCGTCATATGAAGATAGATACCATCGGTTGTCTTTACACTCTCTGAAATTGTAAATTTAATCTTTGTTGGATTACCAGCTTCATCTGTTTCCTCAACAGTCACATCTTTTGTTTCTGATTTTATATCATTTCCCTGATAAACTTTTAAATCCTTTGCTGCACCTGTCATTCCATAAAGATTTAATGCTTTTAATTCAACTTCTAAACTTGCTGTTCCATCTTCTGCTACTTCTAATGTTGCATTTTCACCTACAGCCCCGGCCGCCATTGAATTCTGTTCAACATTATCTGCTTTTTTTAACGACACTGGAACTGTATAAGAACCAGCTGACAAACTTATTTTGTTTGTTCCAAATGCATTAGACACTGCTGCCTTTACAATTGCTGGATGTGCTACATATATAGGTGTCGCTGTTCCAGCCATTGCAACAGCTAACAATAATGGCATGATTTTTTTCTTTACATGATATTTAGTTTTTCTCATAATCTCTCCTTCTCTTAATTTATAAGCATTATCGGTTAGTTTTAATTAACTCACTTCTTTTTATCATGCATCAATATTCTCCGTCAACGAAAACAAGTTTTTCAAAATCGTTCATATCTGATATTTTAAATTTAAATTTTTTTAAAAAACACGTGTTTTTGCCATTTATCATAGAAACACATGGTGTTGCACGCCTGCAACACCATGTGTTTTATTGATAATTCTTCTCATTTATTTTTTGATAGATATGCTTTTCTTTGAAGAGAATACAATTTATACTTTTGACACTTATATCATCAGCTTCCATGTTGAATTGCAAAACTAAATTCCAGTCTATTTAAGTCAAAACCAGAAGTTAGTTTTGCAAACTTCCCCCAGAAATTACTATTGCAAATAAAAAATTATGATATATTAATGGTTCAGTAACAGAGTCTGAATGGCGTATTTTAAGGAGAAAATACCATGGCTAAAAATACTCATTTAACTCTTGAAGATAGAATCATTATTGAAGTCTCTCTGAAAAATGGAGAGTCCTTTGCTGAGATTGGCAGAAAATTAGAAAAAGATCCTTCTACCATCTCTAAGGAAGTTCGTAATCATATTAAGATCGTTCGTAATAAAAGTTATAATCCTTGTGCAAACCGGGCATCTTGTTTCAAAATCGCAACTGTATGTAAATCTTGCTCTGCTCAATTCCGCTATCTATGCAAACGTTGCGTTGAATATCGCTGTTATGAACTTTGTACAGATTTCGTTGAACTGACCTGCCAGAGATTAAAGAAACCACCTTATATTTGCGATAATTGTATCAGACGTATGCGTTGCAAACTAGAACGCCATCTTTACAGCGGAAAAAACGCACAGGATGAATATGAAGCAATGCGCTCTGAAAGCAGACAGGGAATCTCTGTTTCTGCAGAAGAACTAAATCGGATTGACCAGATTGTTTCGCCACTTATAAAACAGGGACAATCCATCCATATGATATGCGTGAATCATGCAGATGAGATCATGCTGGACGAAAAAACAATCTACAATTATATTGATGCAGGATTGCTGTCTGTCCGTAATATTGATCTTCCACGGAAAGTCCGTTATCGAAAACGCCCGAAGAAAAAAACAGTTAAAGTTGACAAAGCTTGTTTCCGTGGTCGTAGTTATGAAGATTTTCAGAATCATTTAGCTGCTGATCCAGATGTACCTGTTGTGGAAATGGATTCTGTCATCGGTAGTCAGGGTGGGAAAGTCCTTCTGACGATTTATTTCAGAACCAGTAGTCTGATGCTTGCATTTCTCAGGGATGCAAATACCGCAAGGTCAGTTTCTGAAATCTTTGAACATTTATATGAAGTTCTGGGGCATGGAACATTTACTAACTTATTTCCAGTGATCCTTACAGATCGTGGAAGTGAATTTACAGATCCACTGGCAATCGAATTTAATAAAGAGAATCGAAGAAGAACTCATGTTTTTTATTGCGATCCCCAACGTTCTGATCAAAAAGGAAGTTGTGAAGTTACCCATGAAATGATCCGGCGTATCTTGCCACAGGGAACATCCTTTGATGCGTTGAAACAAAAAGACATTGATCTGATGATGAGCCATATCAATTCGTACACAAGAAAAAAGCTGAACAATCAGTCTGCGTACGAACTGTTCAGCTTTCTTCATGGTCAGGAAATCCTTGAAAAACTTAAGATCAAGGAAATTCCTGCAGATAAAATCAACATGACCCCTCTGTTATTGAAAAAATAAAGAAGACAAACGCCATTCAGCATGGAAATAACGACAAAAAGAGGGGTGAAATTTACCTTTGCGAAAAAATAAACTCTAAATTCGACCTCTGGTTTTTGTGACTTCTTTTTTTCAGAAAAGATCATCTTAAAAGAAAGCATAACAGTTTTTAAACTAAAAAACAATTCGTTTGGAAAAGTAATTTCCAGAAAATATATGTTTGCAATACTAACTTCCAGAATGTCAATGAAATTTCATGAAATATTGGTTCAAAAACGTAGCTGATAACATTTATATTTATCCAAAATCGGCTCCCAGGAATTTAATTTTGCAAACCAGAACCTCAGATTGTAATTCATCCCATCAGCTTCCATTTATATCCATTCCACAGATTCTATTCTATTAATAGCTACATTTTCATCCTCATTTATTATATAATTTTATTATGAATAATATACAGAAAGGACTCTATCATATGAACTCTGAAAATTATGGTACTCATATCAAACATAT
>OLRB01000900.1_pt1 | contig 14872 bp, 15 predicted proteins | sample 1672751 | NCBI WGS metagenome assembly OLRB01 (sample SAMEA3136720, study PRJEB25190) | human gut metagenome | biome: human gut; feature: human-associated habitat; material: faeces | place: Austria | collected 2013
TAAGGCAAAGGTCTGCAACACCTCTATCCCCGGTTCAAATCCGGGTGGCACCTCTACTAAAATCCAGGAATTTATCCTGGATTTTTTATGTAATATGAAAAAAAGACTTTTAGCTATTGGAATCGCAGCAGTTCTCGGAGTAAATATCGCAGGTACATCTGCAGTATGGGCGGCAGATAAAGTGGAGATTACAAATGTCTCTTACGATCCGACCAGAGAATTGCAGGAGATAATTATTATCGTCCATCCAATGAAGATATTCTTAAAGAATATGCAGATGTTTTTGACTTGAATGTTAATCTTGTGACCATTGATGACTTTGGCGGATGGGACAAGGCACAGGAAACTCACTTTGCAGATGGTGGTGTATTCGATCAGATTTATGAAGAGTAAAGAAGAATCCTGTCGGTATAAAATACTCCCCTGAAGACAGCAAGATCGCTACACCAGGGGAGCTTCATCTAATAACAATAGATTAATTTATGTATTTGAAATGTGAAACAAATTTATCCTTCATATACAATTTTTCCATTGCAGATCGTATAATGGATTTTTCCATATAATTCATATCCTTTAAATGGGCTGTTGGAGGCTTTTGATGCGAAGTCTGTGACAGTCCATTTTTCATCAGGATCAAAGATAACAAAATCGGCTGGTGCATTGACCTGAATCACCCCTCCTGGAAGCTTATAAAGAAAGGCTGGATTGCAGGTCATTTTCTCGAGAAGTTCCATCAGAGAGAGGTATCCCTCTTTTACAAGTGAAGTAATTCCAAGTCCAAGCGAGGTTTCCAGTCCGGTGATACCGCTGGGCGCTTCGGTCAGCGGTTTTGCCTTTTCTTCTTCGCTGTGCGGAGCATGATCAGTGGCAATAAGATCAATTGTGCCGTCTTTAAGACCATGAATGATCTCCTGGCGGTCTTTTTCTGTACGGAGAGGTGGATTCATTTTTGCAAGAGTGCCGTGTTCCAGGAGTGCACCTTCAGTTAATGTAAAGTGATGAGGGGTTGCTTCAGCGTGGATGTCAGCACCGAGTTTTTTGGCAGTGCGGACAAGTTCTACAGAATTTCCAGAACTAATATGCTGAATTACAACAGTAGCACCACTTCGAAGGGCAAGCATACAGTCCCGTGCAACCATCACTTCTTCTGCAATGGCAGGTGAACCGATAACACCGAGTTGGGCAGAAGTTTCACCGGCGTTAATACCGTTATTGGTAATAAATGCTTTGTCTTCTTCATGGAGGCTGATCGGCATATGAAGTGCAGCTGCTTTTTGCATGGCTTCATAGCAGAAGGTGGCGTTAAGGAGCGGAATTCCATCATCGGTAAATCCACAGGCACCAGCATCGGCAAGAGCATCGAAATCCGTCATTTTTTCACCGTTTAAACCATAGGAAACGGAAGCGGTCTGATAAATATGTATATTTTCCACTTTGGCACGATTCAGGATATCGCTAAGGGTATCTACAGAGTCTACTGTTGGTTTGGTGTTCGCCATACAGATGACGGAGGTAAATCCACCCTTTGCAGCGGCAAGAGAACCGGTATGAATATCTTCTTTATAAGTAAGTCCGGGATCTCGGAAATGAACATGAGTGTCGATGAGTCCCGGAGCAATTGTAAGGCCGGACAGATCAAGGATTTCTTCATCAGTTTCAGATGTAAGATTTTTGGCAATTTTCGTGATGATTCCGTTTTCGATACGAATATCCATAAACTCATTTGTCTTAGTTGTCGGATCAATAAGATGTCCGTTTTTTAAAAGCATAAGCTTAACCTCCTGACAGAAAAAATGAATGAAAGCAGAAAGTTACAATCTGTTTTCATATTGACTTAATACGAGTATAGAAGAAACCGGAGAGCTTTGTCAAGTCGGCAAAACCCTCCGGTTTGGGAACCTTGGTTATGAAATACTATTTATTGGAGATTCATTTAAAGGTCGATCATATCAAGATGTTGTTCTTTGATATTGTGTTTTTTGGCATAGCCAGTAAGAATCAGTGTCAGAGCACCATCGCCGGTTACGTTGCAGGCTGTTCCGAAGCTGTCCTGAAGAGCAAAGATGGTAAGCATCAGAGCAGTTCCGGTTTCATTGAATCCAAGGACACCGGTGATGATACCAAGTGAGGCCATAACAGTACCACCGGGAACACCAGGGGCTCCCAAAGCAAAGATTCCGAGAAGCAGACAGAACAGAACCATAGTTCCCGGAGCTGGAATGGAGCCATACAACATTTTGGAGATTGTCATACAGAAGAATACTTCTGTCAGAACTGATCCGCAGAGGTGGATATTTGCAAAAAGAGGAATGCCAAACTGCACCATATCTTTACGAAGCGGTTTGGCTTTGCCGGCACACTGTAATGCAACTGCCAGAGTTGCGGCTGAGGACATGGTTCCAACAGCAGTCAGGTAAGCAGGACCATAGTTACGTACAACTTCCCATGGATTTTCATGAGAATAAATACCTGCAAGAACATACAGAAGTGTCATCCAGATAAAATGTCCGATTAGTACGATTACAATAACTTTGAGAAAAACAGGAAGCTGTTTGGTGATAGAACCTTCGTAAGCCAGTCCGCAGAAAGTCAGTCCGATAAAGAAAGGAAGTACCGGAATGATGATCTTGGACACAATAGAAAGTACGATCTTCTGGAATTCATCAAGAAGACCTGTGATAAGTTTTGCCTGGTTCCAGGTAGCTGCAAGTCCTACCATGATGGAGAAAACAAGTGCACTCATTACAGACATGATCTGCGGAATAGAGAGCTCAAATACAACTTCCGGAAGTTCCTTCAGTCCGTCTACGTTTGTAACGATAGAAAGGTGTGGAATCAGTGTATAGCCGGCAGCAACAGAGAACAGAGCTGCACCGATGGAAGAAACATAGGCGATAACAAGAGCCACACCAAGCATACGGGAGGCACTGTTACCGAGTTTAGTGATGGAAGGTGCGATAAATCCAATGATGATCAGTGGTACACAGAAGTTGATCACCTGACCAAGGATGTATTTCAGAGTTACGACAACATTCAGGATTCCCATAGTAATGGAATAGGAGTCGGTACTGCTTAAAATAAGACCTGCAATAATACCAACGATAACGCCTACCAGAAGTTTAAACGGAAGGCTTGTAAAAAAAATGTTTTTTTTCATTTTATAAATCCCCCTGTAAAAGTTTATAAGTTACGTTTTATTCCGTTATAGTAACGGCTATGTTTCAGCATTCCTGATTAATATCTGCCCGGTCAATCATGACATTGAGAATTTCAGTATCGGTAGAACGCATACCGACACGTCCGATATAACCCATACTTTTGATTGTTTCTTCAATATCATCCTTGATGATACCCTCACCAGGAAGAAAGCTCTTGTTCTGTATACTGAGCTGAAAGGCCATCAGAGCAGCGTCAACAGAAGAAGCAATCTTAGCTGCGCAGGAGGGTTTTGCTCCATCGCAGACGATGCCACCTACATTTCCGAGTGTATTGATAATAGTCAGAGATACTTGCTGATAAGTACCTCCATACATGTATGTGATACCGGCGCCGGCACCACATGCAGCGCTGACTGCACCACAGTATGCGGAAAGACTTCCTATATAATATTTCTGATGAATGGCAATCAGATTGCTGACGACGAGAGAACGACAGAGCTTTTCATGTGATACTTCCCATTCATCGGCAAATACGATGACCGGGAGAGAAACAGTCATTCCCTGGTTACCACTTCCAGAGTTGATAACAACTGGCATGGAGCAGCCTCCCATACGTGCATCACTCCCGGCTGCAGCCCGGGCACAAGCTCTTGTGGTGACACTTTTGCCCCATACATGCATTAGAGTTTTACCAATCTGTGCACCATAGTTGTTATCCAGCCCTTCCTGAGCAATTGCAGAGTTCAGTTTAATCTGACGGTCAATGATCGGCTGTACGTCTTCTATTCTGACCTGATCAGCAAAATCTAGGATGTCCTTGACTGTAAGTTTAGATTTGTCTATGACAGTTTTGCATTCTGCCTGATATGGATTATCCAGAATAACTTCACCGTCTTTTTCAATTCTGGTAATGTTGGTGTGCTGGTGCTCAATCGTAACAGAGGCGAAATGATCACCTTTGATTACTTTGGCAGTGATGTAGAGGTTGTCTACCCCTTCGACCAGAGAGCAGGAACAGACATGCTGTTTGACCAGTTCTCGGGTTCTGGCAATGTCATCTTCTGTGATTTCGCTTAAGACTTCAAGAGCCTTGTCAGCATTTCCACCAACGATGCCGAGGATTGCCGCTACATCGATTCCTTTCAGACCGCCGGAGTTTGGAACAGTGACACCTTTGACATTCTTAATAATGTTACCACTGAGACTCATATTTACAGAGTCAGGAAATTCTCCGAGGACCTGATGTGCTTTTGCTGCTGCGTATGCAATCGCAATCGGTTCTGTACATCCAAGAGCAGGGACAAGTTACTGTTTTAGGATGTTCAGATAGTTTGCATATAATGCAGAGTTCATTTTTAATGTGCTCCTTTCCTGAGATAACGCAAATGCGTTTGTGCAATCAGTATATCTTGTTTTGGAAAAGAAAACAATAAATTATGCAAAATAACAAGAAATAAAACTGATTAAATAAGTATGTATTTTGAGGAAACATGATATTTATAAAAAAATATAATTTATTCGACAAAAAAGTTCTTTACATTTAAAATTTTCTATGATAGAATAACCAACTGTGTGATATATTTTTCATATCCTTGCTCTCTGATATACAGGCAGAGGGCCATGAAGACCATAAGGAGGTAAGAAAGCATGAACAAGTACGAATTAGCATTAGTTGTGAGCGCAAAAGTTGAAGACGAAGTTCGTGATGCAGTAGTAGAGAAAGCTAAAAGCTACATCGCTCGTTACAACGGAAACGTCACAGAAGTAGAAGAATGGGGTAAGAAGAAATTAGCTTACGAAATTCAGAAAATGCATGAAGGCTTCTACTATTTCATTCAGTTTGAAGCAGACGCACAGTGTCCGGCAGAAGTAGAAAGACATGTACGTATCATGGACAACGTATTAAGATACTTAGTCGTTCGTAAAGACGCATAATCTTTTTACAGATGGATTTTAGAAAGCACCATTAAGAAACCCGTTCACTCACTATGAAGAAAGAGGTATTTTAATGAACAAAGTAATTTTAATGGGACGCTTAACAAGAGATCCTGAGGTGAGATATTCCGCAGGAGAAAATGCACTGGCAATTGCTAGATACACATTAGCGGTAGACAGAAGATTTCGTCGTGACGGAGAAGCAACTGCAGATTTTATCAGCTGTGTTGTGTTCGGACGTGGCGCGGAATTTGCAGAGAAGTACTTCCATCAGGGAATCAGAATTGTAGTAAGCGGTCGTATTCAGACCGGAAGCTACACAAACAGAGATGGCCAGAAAGTATATACTACAGAAGTTGTAGTTGAGGAACAGGAATTTGCCGAGAGTAAAGCTTCCAGTGACAGCTATGCAGCATCACATCCTCAGCAGAATGCAGCACCGGCTCCGTCTATGCCGAGCCCGGGGGCAGCAAGTGCAGACGGCTTTATGAATATTCCGGATGGAATCGACGAAGAACTTCCATTTAACTAAACTGAAAGAAATAAGAACAGGAGGAAACCATCATGGCTTACAATAGAGGCGAAAGACCGGACTCTCCAATGAAGAGAAGAGGCGGACGCAGAAGAAAAAAAGTTTGTGTATTCTGCGGTAAAGAAAATAATGAAATCGATTACAAGGATGTAGCAAAACTCAGAAAATATGTTTCTGAAAGAGGTAAAATCCTTCCAAGAAGAATCACAGGAAACTGTGCAAAACATCAGAGAGCTCTGACTGTTGCTGTTAAGAGAGCACGTCATCTTTCCATGATGCCATATGTTCAGGACTAATCTGATCGATATAGCTTATTGAAGTTTGGGAGCTGTGTCCGGATTGCAGAATATGCTTTCCGGACGTAGCTCTTTTTTCAGTTTGTGGGAAATATCTGGCATAATTCATGGATATCTGGTATAATAAAAGGCAGCGTTTAAATAACTAAGAAAAAGAATGGTAAAGAGTGTTATGAGTGGAAAATTAAAATTAAAAGGCCATCTGAAGCATTTAGCCCGCTGGCCACTGTATTTGTCCGTTCTGCTGATTGCATTGAACATTCTGGTATATGTGATCAACATCAAAGCAGGTGTGGTTGTCACGATGGGAAACGTCCTTTATCTTGTGGCAGCGATTGCACTTCTGTTTTATCACAGACCATTGATGTTTAATGATCTGATTGCTTTTGCCAGCCAGTATGAGTTTCTGGAAAAGAGAGTACTCGAAGAACTGGCACTTCCATATGCAGTGATGGATATGCAGGGGAGAATGATCTGGTCAAACAGAATGTTTTCTCAGCTGACGGGAAAAGATCCGTTTTACAGAAAGAATGTCAGTACGATCTTTCCGGATATTACAGCGAACAAACTTCCGGGACATGATGGAAAAGATATCACAGAAGTCAGTACCCAGTTTGGGGACCGCATTTATCGTATCTCTATGCAGAAAGTTTTTCTGGGAGAGTCTGTTGCACCGTCCAAACTGCTGATGGATATTCCGGAAGCAACGAGTCTTATTGCAATGTATCTGTACGATGAGACTGAGTTAAAGGAATATATCCAGGCGAATGAAGACAATAAACTTGTTGTTGCTCTTGCATATCTGGATAATTATGAAGAAGCACTGGAAAGTGTAGAAGATGTCAGAAGATCGCTTCTGATTGCTCTGATCGACCGTAAGATCACGAAATATTTTTCCAATTATGATGGCCTGGTTCGAAAACTGGAAAAAGATAAATATTTTCTGATCATGAGGCAGAGTTCGCTGGAAACGTTGAAGGAGCAGAAATTCCATATCCTTGATGAAGTAAAAACTGTTAATATCGGTAACGAAATGACAGTGACTTTAAGTATTGGTATCGGTCTGAATGCTGCAACTTATCTTCAGAACTATGAGTATTCACGTATTGCCATTGAAATGGCACTTGGACGTGGCGGAGATCAGGTTGTTATCAAAAACGGTGACAGCATTACTTATTATGGTGGTAAGGCCCAGCAGATGGAAAAGACTACCCGTGTCAAAGCCCGTGTCAAAGCACAGGCGCTGAAAGAGTTCATGAGCACTAAAGAACGTGTTGTTGTTATGGGGCATAAGATCACAGATGTTGATGCTCTGGGCGCGGCTATTGGTATTTATCGTGCAGGTAAGACACTTGGCAAACCGGTACACATTGTTGTAAATGACCCATCTACATCCATACGTCCGCTTATGGCTGGATATATAAATAATCCGGACTATGAACCATCTATGTTCATTGACCGGAACCAGGCAATGGAACTGGTAGATGACAATACGGTAGTGGTTGTTGTTGATACAAATAAGCCAAGCTATACAGAGTGCGAAGAACTTTTGTACATGACAAAGACAATCGTGGTTCTCGACCATCACCGAAGAGGCAACGAAGTGATTCAGAACGCGGTATTATCCTATGTAGAACCATATGCATCTTCAACATGTGAAATGGTAGCTGAGATCCTGCAGTATTTCTCGGATGATCTTAGACTTCGTAATATTGAGGCAGATTGCATTTATGCCGGTATTATGATAGATACAAACAACTTCATTACACGGGCTGGTGTGCGTACATTTGAGGCCGCTGCATTCCTGCGTCGTTCCGGTGCGGATATGACCAGAGTGCGTAAGATGCTTCGTGATAATATTGATTCTTATAAGGCAAGAGCGGAAGCTGTTCGAACAGCAGAAATCTACAGAGGATGCTTTGCTATTGCAAAATGTCCGAGTGAGGGACTGGAAAGTCCGACAGTTGTCGGTGCACAGGCGGCAAATGAACTTTTGAATATTGCCGGTGTAAAAGCATCATTTGTACTGACCACATATAATAAAGAAGTTTATGTCAGTGCCCGTGCAATCGATGAAGTTAATGTACAGGTAATGATGGAAAAACTTGGCGGTGGCGGACATATTAATATTGCCGGCGCACAGGTAAAACGTCCGATTGACGAAGTACAGGATATGCTGAAAGAAATTATAGATGAGTTGTATCAGGAGGAAAAAGGCAAGAAATGAAAGTAATTTTATTAGAAGACGTAAAGGCACTTGGTAAAAAAGGCGCCATTGTAAATGTAAGTGACGGATATGCAAGAAATATGATTCTTCCGAAAAAACTGGGATTAGAGGCTACTCCGAAGAATCTGAATGACCTGAAACTTCAGAAAGCCAATGCAGAAAAAGTTGCACAGGAAAATCTTGAGTCAGCACAGGCATTTGCAAAAGATCTTGAAACAAAAGAAATCATTCTGACACTGAAAGTAGGAGAAGGCGGAAGAACTTTCGGATCTGTATCTTCCAAAGAAATTTCAGAAGCAGCCAAAGTTCAGCTTGGGCTGGATATTGATAAAAAGAAACTTCAACTGCCAAGTCCGATCAGAAATCTCGGTGTGACACAGGTTCCGGTGAAATTGCATCCTAAAGTAACCGGAAGTCTGAAAGTATGGATCAAAGAAGCATAAGTAAGGAGAATCTGCTATGGAAGAAGCGCTGATAAAAAGAATACCGCCTCACAGTATTGAGGCAGAGCAGTCTGTCATCGGCGCCATGCTCCTTGACAGAGATGCGATTCTGATTGCATCGGAAATCCTGACAAGTGATGACTTTTATCAGAATCAGTATGGCATTATTTTTGATGCAATGGTAGAGCTTTGTAATGAAGGGAAGCCGGTTGATCTGATCACTCTGCAGAATCGACTGAAAGAAAAAGATCTTCCTCCGGATATCAGCAGTATGGAATATGTACGAGAGCTTATTGAGGCAGTTCCTACTTCTGCCAATGTGAAGTATTATGCCAACATTGTAAGTGAAAAAGCACTTTTGCGTCGCCTCATCAAAGCGACAGAAGATGTTGCAAATACCTGTTATCTGGAAAAAGAAAGTACAGAGATGATTCTTGAAGAGTCGGAAAAGAAACTGTTTAATATTCTGCAGAGAAGTATTGGCGGGGATTATGTACCGATTCAGCAGGTTGTGTTGAATGCAATCAACAACATTGAGAAGGCATCCAAACTGAAAGGCAGTGTAACCGGTATTCCGACAGGATTTATCGATCTGGATTACAAGACGTCAGGTATGCATCCGTCAGATCTGGTTTTGATCGCAGCACGTCCTTCTATGGGTAAAACTGCATTTGTTCTGAACATTGCACAGTATATGGCATTTCGTAAAGATGTTACGGTTGCGATATTCAGTCTGGAAATGTCAAAGGAACAGCTTGTAAACCGACTTCTGGCGATGGAGTCGCATGTCGATTCACAGAATATGCGTACCGGCAATCTGAAAGATGAGGACTGGACAAAGCTGGTGGAAGGAGCGGATATCATTGGACGTTCCAACCTGATCATTGATGATACACCGGGAATCAGTATTGCGGAAATGCGATCCAAATGTCGAAAATATAAACTGGAACATAATCTTGGAATCATTATGATCGACTATCTTCAGTTGATGAGTGGCAGTGGCAAAAGTGATTCACGTCAGCAGGAAATTTCTGATATCTCTCGTTCGCTTAAGGCACTTGCCAGGGAACTGAGTGTACCGGTCATTGCACTGTCGCAGCTTAGTCGTGCGGTTGAACAGAGACCGGATCACAGACCGATGCTTTCGGATCTTCGAGAGTCTGGTGCGATTGAGCAGGATGCCGATGTCGTTATGTTTTTGTATCGCGATGATTATTATCACAAAGATACAGAGAAGAAAGATATTGCAGAAGTAATCATTGCCAAACAAAGAAATGGTCCAATCGGAACGATTGAACTGGTATGGCTGCCAAGATATACACAGTTTGTAAACATGAAGAAATAATAAAAAAGCAGAAAGCAGGTATCTACCGAAGAATAAACATAGTTCTGAGGTGGATGCCTGCTTTTTTGTCGAACGTTTTTTGTTGAATTCGTAAGGGTTACTTTTTATAATAAAATGTAATGAAGTTCATAAGGAGGTGCATGATGGAGACACGATATACAGTCAGACAGGCGGTGGAAATGACTGGAGTCAAGTCATATGTCCTGCGATACTGGGAAGAGGAACTGGAACTACAGATTCACAGAAACGAATTGGGACACCGTTATTACACCGGATATGATATTCAACTTTTTTTGAATATTAAAGAACTGAAGAAAAGAGGATTGCAGCTTCGGGCAATCAAGAACCTGATCCCTCAGATAACAGCATCTATGACCGGATTTGGAGAAAGTGCATCAACACTTCTGGAAGGAGAAGTCATAGATCATGCTGAAGTAAAAACAGACAGGGATTTAAAAGAAAAAATATCCAAAAAAGACGAGGGGAAAAATGATAAGATCTTAGAATTTCAGGCGATTCTTGAAAGACTGATCACGCAGGAACTGAAGGCACAGAATGAAGATGAAGAAAGATGCAGATCGCTTGATTATGCGATACGCAGACAGCAGCTTGCACGAAAAGAGGCAGCAGCTGCTGCTGAGAAAAAATCTGGACGAAGGCACCGGGATAAGTAACGGAATATAAAAAAGCTGCAGCAGACGCTGCAGCTTTTTAGTTGATATGAATGAAATTATTCAGCTGGGTGAATAGCTTCTGTAGGACAGGCATCAGCGCATGTTCCACAGTCAAGGCAAGCATCAGCATCGATTTCGAAATGCTCTGCACCTTCAGAAATTGCTTCAGCTGGACATTCAGCTGCGCATGTTCCACAGCTTACACATTCGTCAGAAATTACATATGCCATTATAGTATCCTCCTTTATTCTCGTTAGTACCCTTACAGGTTCTATATCGTTATTCTAATATATATCTTTATGGATTACAAGTATAAAATTGTGAACAAGCAAAAAAATCGATATTTTTGGTTGACCGCTTCTAACTTTTATATTATAATAAATCATAGTCGGGAATTTTAAGAATTCCATATTAAAGGAGGCAATTTACAATGGCAAAAGTTACAAAAGACATGCTGATTGGCCAGTTAATTACTTTAGATCCTAATATTGCACCAATTCTCATGAGAGCTGGTATGCACTGCCTTGGATGCCCGTCTTCACAGATGGAATCTCTGGAAGAAGCAGCTATGGTTCATGGAATGGACGTAGATGTTCTGGTTCAGCAGATCAATGATTTTCTTGGTGAATAAGCACGGATTTACCGCATAAAAAAGACTGGCTTTCGGGCCAGTCTTTTTTGCATTTTATAAGTCATGGTGTTTATCAAAGCTGTGTAAGTTGCTGAAGGGCACTGGAAGAAATCAGTTCTCCATGTTCCTTCAGATGAGCTTCACCGGCTGCGGAAAATGCTCTGCCAGATCCATATTCAGAAAGAATATTGCAAACTTTGTTGAATTCTTCTGGTGAGTATTCAGACTGATGAAGGACAAGCTGGTAACGACCGTCCGAAGAATCTTTATAAAGAGTATTTTTGCCTGTGAAAAATCCATTCAGACCGTGTGCAGCAGCGATGACATCATCCAAATGATAGAAGCTGAACAACCGGATCAGATCAACTGTCGGTGTTTCAGAAGAGGCAGCAGATTTCTCAGAAGTTTCTTTCTGATTGGCCTGCTTGCGAGTAGTACCTTTCATTTTTGCCTCACATATTTTCTGGAAGATATCAATAATGTTGTCTGCTCCGTCAAGTTGAAGTGGTTCTGCCTGAGCATTGTCCTTATATGGTGAAAATTTGGAAAAACGAGTATCCAGTTCTTCCGGATCTTCTACTTTAGTAACGATGAGGATGACACTGTCCAAATTGACCGGGATTGCTTCGATCATGAGAGGAATATTATCAGCCTCAAAACCGAACTGTATCTGTGCCTGCTGCATCATATCGCGGAAAAGTTTTTTTGCCTTTTCGGAACCATAAGCCAGCTCTTTGAGATTAACCTGATGGCTTTCGAGATCTTCTCGGGTTAATGTACAGCGGATTTGATTTTCATTGATTTTTTCTATTTTCATTATGATCACATCCTATTCTTATGCACCTGTCTCTGCTATATTATATGAAAATATCAGAACGACAGGCTATATAGTCCATGACTTATTAATATGACATATTATATACCACAATCATAGAAAATGTAAAGAAATAGAACCTGTCTATTTATAAAATATTTAGAAATTAATTGGGAATTTTTAGATAAAGTGCTAAAAAGGCTTGCATAAACAAAGGAACTCTGTATAATGAGGAATAAGAAAAAATATTCGTCATATAGCTGAAGAACAGATTAGAGACAAAACTTACACAATACATTTTCCTTCCATATCATTGCCGGTAATACAACATATCATACAGCGTTCTTGCTGGGGCAGTGTGGAAATCCCACCATAAGATTAAATTCAATTATACGGAGGATTATTTTTTCTTGAACCTATCAGGTGTTTTCTAAAATCAATTTCAGGAAAGGAGGGCCGAAAAAAATAAAATATGTCACACAGTAAATGCAGTAAAAAGTCATTGAAACCTTTGAAGGATGAATTAAAAGATTATCGGAAACAAGGTGTCAGGCTTTTTCTGAATGGAAATCCCAGTACACCGAAATGTATTGCGAAAGCCTGTATGATCGCAGAAGACGGTGGTTACATGAGGGATTATACTGCAGATGAAGAAGGCAGGATTGCAAAAGTGAACTTTGAACATATCAGGGAACTTCCCAAAAACAGAAGATGATAAATACCTGCTTTTATATACATAAGATGATTGCAGCGATTTTCCGGTACAAGTGCAGTTTCCCCTCTCGTACTTAACCAGACCGGAAAATCCTGCACAAAATTAAAAAGTCTGAGGTAATGATTCTGTACAGGAAATATTTGAAAATTTATAATTAGTTAAGACATTATATAGTAAAGCATGTTATAATAAAAAAGTATATGTAATAATCAGGTTACTGAGAATAGCATAAAAAGTGTTACGATACGTAAGAAAAAAAGAAGCGCAACACAGAATGGTTACAGATCTTATCTGAAATTAAAGGGAGAAACAGATGAAGCATCAGGCAAAAAAACAAACGAGAAATCAACACATGCCTGTCGTAATTGTCTGCATATTGATTTTAGTGCTGGCAGTTATGGGGCTGGGAATGCATTTTATTAAGAAATATATTCCTACAAAAGAAAGAATGAATCTTACAGAATATTATGGACAGCCCGGAGATGGGGAAATGGCAGTTGTTCTGGGAACTGAAATCATGGAAGAACGCGCATTGATGTCAGGAGATCAGATATATCTTCCACTTGATATGGTAAATACATATCTGAATCAGAGATATTACTGGGATAGTGCTGACCAGCAAGTACTTTATGCGACACCTTCTGAATTGCAGTATTATCCGGCAGCAGAGAGCGGAGAAGGCGATGTATGGCTGAAGGATGGAACAGTTTATCTGCGTCTTGGTTTCGTGCAGAAATTTACAGACCTGGATGCCTATGTATATGAAAATCCGAACAGAGTTGCAATCCAGTACAGATTTACCGGAGTGCAGACAACGACAGTTAAAAAAGATACAAGTATCCGCTATCAGGGTGGAATCAAGTCTCCGATCCTGACAGATGTGAAGACGGGGGATACATTGATCTTTCTGGAAGAACTGGAAGACTGGGCCCAGGTTGCTACAATGGATGGCTATATAGGATATGTTCAGAAGGATACGATAGCATCTGCTGAGACAAAAGATTTTGAGAGATCATTTGAGAAAGAGGAATATACCTATCTTACTATGGATGGAAAAGTAAATATGAGCTGGCATCAGGTGACAAGTCAGGATGCAAACGCATATCTGGCGGACACGATTGCAAATGTCAGCGGTGTAAATGTAATTTCTCCTACATGGTATTATATTCAGGACACAGCAGGAAATATAGGAAATATTGCGTCGGCGGACTATGTGGCACTTGCACATGAACGCGGATTAAAGGTTTGGGGACTGATTGATAATTTTACGGCAGAAGTGAGTACAACGGATACACTTTCACAGTTGTCATCCAGACAAAATATGATTCAGCAGCTGATTCAGTCAGCAACTACCGTTGGGCTAGATGGTATAAATGTGGATTTCGAGACACTCAGTGAAGATGCGGGACCTCATTTCCTGGAATTTTTAAGAGAACTTTCTATTGAATGTCATAAGAATAATCTTGTTCTTTCAGTAGATAATCCGGTTCCGGAAGATTTTACCAGCCATTATGACCGCAGAGAGCAAGGACTGGTGGTAGATTATATTGTTATTATGGGGTATGATGAACATTATGTAGGGTCAGATGCCGGATCTGTGGCCTCTCTTCCATGGGTGGAGCAGGGCGTGCAGGATACGATTGCAGAAGCACCGGCAGAAAGAACAGTTCTTGCAATTCCGTTTTATACAAGACTTTGGAAAACAACTGGTGGGGCTCTGACCAGTGAGGCGATTGGAATGGATGAAGCACAGAATGACCTTACTGAAAATGGCGTTGAAGCTGTATGGGACGGAAGTGTCAGTCAGAATTATGCAACATTTGAAAAAGATAATTCAACGTATCAGATTTGGCTGGAAGATGCACAATCGATCGCGGAGAAAGTGAAACTGATTCCGAAATATAATCTTGCGGGTGTTGCACAGTGGAAGCTGGGATTTGAAAACAGCAGTATCTGGCAGACGATCAGCGATAATTTACAGTAATAAAAAGCTCTGTTGTATCAGTAATTGATACGACAGAGCTTTTGACGTTGCGTAAATAAAAAAAGTTCCATAAATGGAAGGAGGCCGGTACTTTCGTACCGGCGCGTATGAAAAAGAA
>OLRB01000908.1_pt1 | contig 14711 bp, 15 predicted proteins | sample 1672751 | NCBI WGS metagenome assembly OLRB01 (sample SAMEA3136720, study PRJEB25190) | human gut metagenome | biome: human gut; feature: human-associated habitat; material: faeces | place: Austria | collected 2013
GACAAATAATAGTGGGTATAATAAATTAAAAATTAGAATTTAAAAATAACTATTAAAAGTGGCTATATCATACTGAATTTATCAATTCAATCTGATACAGCCACTTCTTTTTTATTTCTATTTTAAAATAAATAATATTTTTTAATCTACCACTAATTAGTTTACTTTCAATTTATAAAAGTAGTGTAAAATACATAATATTGCCAAAGCAAGTATTATTATTTCAAATCTATAGTAAGGAGTGAACAAAAAAATGCTTCAAATTCAGAAAATAAGTAAAAAGTATATTACTGGCGATTTAGTACAAACTGCACTTAATGAAGTATCTTTAAATCTTAGAGATAGTGAGTTCGTAGCTATCTTAGGTCCTAGTGGCTCTGGAAAAACCACATTATTAAATATTATTGGAGGCCTTGACCGTTATGATAGTGGTGATCTAATTATTAATGGCATTTCAACAAAAAAATATAAAGATAGAGATTGGGATTCTTATAGAAATCATACTATTGGCTTTGTATTCCAAAGCTACAACTTGATTCCTCATCAAACTGTACTTTCAAATGTTGAATTAGCTTTAACTATTTCTGGTATATCTAAAGCAAAAAGAAAAAAACGTGCAATAGAAGCCCTAGAAAAAGTAGGCCTTGGAAAACAACTTCATAAAAAACCTAATCAAATGTCTGGGGGGCAAATGCAACGTGTTGCTATTGCAAGAGCATTAGTAAATGATCCCCAAATATTATTAGCGGATGAACCAACTGGAGCACTTGATAGTGAAACTAGTATCCAAGTTATGGATTTATTAAAAGATGTTGCTAAAGATAGACTAGTTGTTATGGTAACCCATAACCCAGAATTAGCTGAAGAATATGCTAATCGTATTGTTAAAGTAAAAGATGGACATATCATAAGCGACTCTAATCCATATGAGATAGATATTAATACTATGGCTCCACCAAAACATGAAAATATGGGAAAAGCCTCAATGTCATTGTTAACTGCCTTATCCCTAAGCTTTAATAACTTAAAAACTAAAAAGGGAAGAACACTTTTAACAGCATTTGCAGGCTCTATAGGCATTATTGGAATTGCCTTAATTTTATCACTTAGTAACGGAGTTAATACCTATATTGATAATATTCAAAGGGATACCATGACATCATATCCTATATCTATTGAAGCTGAAACAATCGATATTAGCAGCATAATGTCTTCAGGAGGACCTACCCCTGGAAAATCTAGTGATGTCGATCATGATTTAAATGCAATTTATTCAAATGGTTCTGGTATTGAAATGGCTTCTACTATGACAAGTAGCTTTACTGAAAATAACTTAACTGAATTTAAAAAGTATTTAGATAACCCTGATAGTGAAATAAATCAATATGTAGGTGAAAATGGTATTATATATTCTTATGATACTAAATTTGGTATATATACAAAGGATTCAGATGGAACTTTTGTAAATACAGATGGAAGTACACTTACCGATAAAAATAGTTCCTCAAATACAATTATGGGAATGTCTAGTATGTCATCAATGCCTGATATATCAAGTATGTCTACAATGAGTGGAATGACTTCTAACTCAAATAACTTTAAAGAACTACTTCCTGGTAAAGATGGTGCCTCAGTAAGTATAGCTATTAAGGAAAGCTATGACGTATTATACGGTGATTGGCCTACTGCATATGATGAAGTTATACTTGCCTTAGATCAAAATAATGAGATTTCTACCAATACACTTTACCAATTAGGAATTTTACCAAGTTCTGAATATAAAGAATTAATGACTAAAATCGAAAATGGTGAAGAGATTAAACTTGAAAGCAAGAGTTGGAAATACGAAGATATATGTAATCAAGAATTCTATATGATTCCTGACTGCGATACTTATATCGCAAATGCTAATGGTACTTTTACATCAATAAAAGACGATGTAAATGAAATGGAAAAATTATTGGATAGAGCTATAAAATTAAAAATAACAGGTGTAGTTCGCCCAAAAGAAGATGCTCAAAATGCATCTATTACTAGTGCAATTGGATATACAAAGGCTCTTACTGATTATATTATCGAATATACAGATAATAGTGAAGTTGTTAATGCTCAAAAAGAGAACCCAACTATTAATGTATTAAATGGAATGGAGTTTTCTCCTGCTAGTGATGATGAAAAAATATCTGATGCAAAGAAATACTTAGAGGGACTTGGTGTTTCTGATAAAGCAAATCTATTTAAAACTATGATATACTCTATGCAATCTACTAGTAATCTTGAAGATGAAGGTATGTCAACATCAATGCAAGTTAGAACACCAGATATATCAACTATGAGTGAGGAACAACTGGCTTCAATGTTAGATGAATACTTAAAGTCACCTGATGATGATACACTACTTAAAATTTACGATGCATATATTTCTACTGGAACTTATGATGATAACATGACTACTTTTGGTGTAGTAAGCTTAGATGCCCCAGCATCTATTAGTATTTATACCGATAGTTTTGAAAATAAAGAGTCTATTTCTGATTGTATAGAGGATTATAATTCAACTGCAAGTGAAGAAAATCAAATTAGTTATACAGATTATATCGGAATACTATTATCTTCTATTACTACTATAATCAATGTTATATCATATGTATTAATTGCATTTGTTGCAGTTTCTCTTATTGTTTCTTCAATTATGATTGGAATTATTACATTCATTTCTGTTATGGAACGTACTAAGGAAATTGGTATTTTACGTGCCATTGGAGCATCAAAGCATAATATATCGCAAGTATTTAACGCTGAAACATTTATTATTGGACTTTGTTCAGGATTACTAGGTGTAGGAATTTCTGCATTATTATTAATTCCTATTAATGCTATTATTCACTCAGTGTTAAACTTAGATACTATCAATGCCGCATTACCAATATCAAGTGCAATAGTGTTAATTATTCTTAGTATGATTCTTACTGTTATAGGTGGATTTATTCCTGCTAAAAAAGCAGCTAAAAAGGATCCTGTTACAGCCCTTAGAGCCGAGTAATGACATTAAACACAAAAAGGCCTTAATAAATAAGGCCTTTTTTCTTTATAACTATTTCTTAATTAACCTAACAACAGTTTCAGCGTGTGGCGTATTTGGGAACATATCCTTAACTGTACTCTTATCAACTATATATCCATGAGCTAATAATACATCTAAGTTTTCAACCATAGTCTTAGGATTACAAGAAACATATATAATTTCAGGTGCATTAAATCTAATTACATAATCAAGCGCCTTTGGAGAAACACCGCTTCTTGGTGGATCTAAGATAATTATATCTGGTTTATCCTTAACTTTCTTAATAGTTTCAGCAACATCACCTGCTATAAATGTACAGTTATTTAATCCATTTAACTTAGCATTTTCTCTTGCAGCTTCAACAGCTTCTTCAATAAGCTCAAGTCCAATAACCTTTTTAGCATTAGGTGCAGCTATTTGACCAATTGTACCTGTTCCACAATAAAGGTCAAATACAACTTTATTTTCACCATCTCCCATAAAGTCTCTAACTAAGCTATAAAGCGATTCAGCTCCTTTAGAATTAGTTTGAAAGAATGAGAAAGGAGATATCTTAAATTTAAGACCAAGTAAAGTTTCAACTATGTAATCTCTTCCAAATAATACATTTACCTTTTCAGGTATAACAGCATCTGATAAAGAGTTATTTTCAGTATGTAAAACAGATACTAATTCCCCTTTATAATTTTGAGATTTAAGCAATTCAGTATATTCAGTTAAATCAAAATCAACTTGAGTCGTAGTTACTAAGTTAACCATAAGCTCACCAGTGTTAGTAGCCTTTCTAATAACTAAGTGTCTTAAGTAACCTTCTCTTTTCATTACTCTATAATAAGGTAATCCAGTTTCTCTAAAGTAATCTACAGTTGCTTTAAGAACAGTTCTGAAATCTTCATCAACTATCATACAGCTATCAACAGTTAATACACCAAAAGACTTACCTTTCATATGCATTCCTAAAGTAAGCTCTCCACCTTTTTCTAAATCACCAAAAGTGAATTCCATCTTATTTCTGTATTCCCAACAGTTTTCACTACCTTTTACTCCAAGATACATTCCCATTGGTAAATCTCTAACCTCAAAAAGTTCGCATATTTCATCACTTAAAAACTCTAATTGCTTTTCATAAGTTAAATTTTGTGAACTACATCCTCCACATACTCCAAAGTGAGGACATGGTGCTGGTATTTCATATTCTGCTCTTTCAAGAACTTCTACAAGCTTTGCTTCAGCATATTCATCTCTCTTTTTCTTAACTGTAGCCTTTACGGTTTGCCCTGGAAAGGCCCCTTTTACGTAAATTTTCTTTCCTTCGCACTCTGATATTCCTGTTGATGGGAATTCTAAGTTATTTATCTTTAATGTTAACTGACTTCCTCTTTTCATCTTGTACTCCAATCCTTATATTTTAATTATCTTTTTAAACTTCCTATTAAGTTATCTAATAATATTTAAATAAAATATTATATCTTAACTTCTAGCTTTTAATATTATACCTTAAAACTAAAAGAAAAACACCTCTATAATTATATAGAGGTGTAACACATACTATCTGAAGATAAATTTCTTTCCTAAAGTTTTTCCATGTAAAAATTCTTGCATTAATGGGTAATAGAATACATTACTTATAATATACGTAATTAAAAATACTTCTTCTCTCATAGCAATTTTATACCCAAATAATCTTATCACTAAAGCAAATATTCCAAAAATAAGCATTGCTAATAACATTACAAATATTTGATCTAATACTCCACTTAATATAACTTTAGTATAGTGTAATAACTTGCCATCACTTTTAATTTCTTCGTCTCTAATAAATTCTTTAGCTTCTGCTACTTCTTCTTCAGCTAAATAAACTTCAGCCTCTTCTAATTCTTCTCCTGATAAAGTTATATCCTTATCATCAATTTGGCTTTCACCCTTGTTTAGCTTTTCTTCATTGTTATTCACCATTTCTACCTCCATAGGACTTATATTTATAATTAAAGCTTATTATTTACTTAAAGTTATATATTCTACTTTCTAATTTATACAACAAGAAATCATCTGTTATAGTTATTGTTTCTTTTAAACCATCAAGATTATTTTCAATTGTTTGTATTTCATCTCCAGTTCCATTTTTAATTATGTCATATATTTGTTTATCTAATTCAGTATAATCCCTATCATAATCCCCTGTAAAAGCTTGTGAAAAAGCTGCTAAAGATAAGTTTTCAAATTCAAACTTTTGTCCTTCTAATATAGTTTTTCTATCTAAATTATAGCCCATCTTCATTTCTAATTTTCCACTTGCTAAATCAGAACCATATTGTTTAAAGCCAAAATACATACTTTCCAATCTTTCTGCTTCTGGAATATCTAAATATATATATGTATCATTAATTGACTCACTATTTTCTTCTTTTATTTCATTTTCAGTTACTTCATATTCTAATGAATATCCTTTTGCTGTTGACTCAACGCTCGCTAGTGCTTTATCATATAATGCTTTTACTTCATCTCTACTATATTCTTCTGACCATGTTCCTGGTAACACTTCAGTATATTCAACTGCAGTTCTTGAATTATCACTTGCTAAACTTTTGCTACCATCATTATTACTTGAGCATCCTACAACACTAATAGCTAAAACTGTACATAATGCTAAAGCTATTACATTTCTCTTCATGTTGTTTTCCCCCTATATCTTTATTAGCATAATATTATGCTTTCCTAAATCCTATTAATTATAACATTAATAACCTTTCATTTAAATGTGTTTATCAACATATTTATTTAAAATTCACATTAAGAATTATATTTTTATATTGTCTTTTATCTTTTCAAAAGTTTTTTCTCCTATTCCATCAACATTTTTTAATTCTTCTATTGTTTTAAATCCACCATTATCTTCTCTATACATAATAATAGAATTAGCTTTTACATCGCCTATGCCTGGAATATCTTTAAGTTTACTTAAGTCAGCCGTATTAATATTAATTTTACTATCATCAGGTTCTACTTCTTGCATTACATTAATTTCTATCTCTTCATTACTTACTAAATCATTAATATTTCTAATTATTACAAGCTCATGATTACTTATTTCCTTTGCCCTGTTTATATTCGAAATATCAGCTTCATCAGTTAATCCTCCAGCTGCTTCTATTAAATCTTTAATTATACTTCCTTCATTTAACGTATATACATCTGGATTAATAACTTCCCCTTTAATTTCTACAACAATTAAATTTTCTTTCTGTCCATTAATATTTGTGTTATTAACTATTAAACTTGAATCTCCTTCAAATATTTCACTTTTATCATCACTATTATTATTTGGGTTATCACCAGAATTATCATTTTCATCAATAAAAATATTATTCATATATTCATCTTTAAAAACATTACTTTTATTCTTTCCATATGTCATTAAAGAAACTATAAGAACTAAAGTTAATATTACTGTTAAGCCTATTGTTTTTTTCTCTTTAAATATATTCTTTAATTTCTCTTTCATATTATCCATTTATTCACCTACTTATTAATCTCATTATAATTATTAACACAAATTCCATATATAAACTTATTATATAAATATATATATGGAATTATTTCACCTTTTTTGATAAACTAAATAAGTAAACTATGAAATATAGGGAGAGAAAAATGAAGAAAAGATTATTCAAAAAGTTTGCTTTAGTATTTTTCTCAGCAATTTTGTTGTTAAATATTACTTCAGTAAACACCTTTGCCTTTCCTAATATATGCTCTGAAGGAGTATATCTTATGGATGCAAAAACTGGTCAAGTACTATATGAAAAAAATTCTGATGTTCAATATATGCCTGCATCAACCACAAAAGTAATGACAGCAATAATAGCATTAGAAAAATGTAATCTTACAGATCAAGTTACTATAGGAGAAAATCCACCCAAAGCTGATGGCTCTTCCATAGGGATAGAACAAGGCGAAGTTTATACAATTGAAGAATTACTTTATGGATTGTTATTAGAATCAGGAAATGATTGTGCAGAAGCAATTGCAGAACATGTTGCAGGTTCAATTGAGGAATTTGCCAAGCTTATGAATGAAAAAGCTAAAGAATTAGGAGCAACAAATACCTCCTTTAAAAATCCAAGTGGGTTAACAGAAGACGGACATTTAACAACGGCTCATGATTTAGCTTTAATAATGAGGTATGCTTCTCAAAATCCAGACTTTGTTAGGATTTCACAAACACCATCATATTTTTACGAAAATCATCCTTATTCAAATGGAAATGAAAAGTGGGCTTCAAATCATAATCCTTTATTAAAAGAAAATTCAGCATATACTTATAAATATGCTTATACAGGAAAAACTGGATATACAGTAGCTGCAAATCATTCATATGCTGCAGTTGCAGTTAAGGATGATCAAGAAATAGTAGGTGCATTTTTAAATGCTACTGATAAAGATGGTCTATATACTGGAGTTGGCCAATTATTTGATTGGGGATTTGAAAACTTTAAAACAGAAAAAATAGTAACAACTGGTGATAAATTAGATGATTATCAAATAGATGATTCAACTACTATTCCATTACTTGCTGCTGATGATGTTTATTATACCTTCAATCTTGCAAATGGAGAAAATATCGATAATATTAACTTATCAGTTACTTATGAAAATAAAGATTTAAGTAAAACATCTATAAAAAAAGGTGAAACACTATTTAATGCTTCACTTTTAATTAATGGCAATAAGATATGTGATATAAAATTAGATAGTGGTGAATCTAGAAAATATACAGCTGAAGTAGCGGTTAAAAATACTGTTAATTCTATTACTAATAATAAGTATTTTATTCCTGGAGTAATAACAGGTATTATTTTAATAATTATTATAATTATCATTATTCTTTCAATACGTAAAAGAAAGAGAAGAAAAAGATTTTTAGCAAGACGTTCTTATATAAGAAATAAACATAATTTTTAATAAAAGAGTTTGCCTTTAAGGCAGACTCTTTTATTGAAATAATTATTTATATTATAATTTTTTCTTAACTCTCTCTTAGATTTTCTAAAAGTGCTCTTATATCTTCAGGTAAATCAGCTCTCAATTGAAGATATTCTTTTGTTCTAGGTGATTTAAAGTTTAATCCATATGCATGAAGTGCCTGTCTTGAAATTAACTGAGCATCTTCCTCAATTCCATATAAAGTATCTCCATAAATAGGATGTCCTAGATGACTTAAATGAACCCTTATTTGATGTGTTCTACCTGTTTCTAATAAACACTCAACTAAATCAGCATTTTTTAATCTTTCTACTACTTTATAATGAGTTATACTCCTTTGTCCTCTTTCATCTACAACTCTTCTCATATTTCCTTCAATTTCAGGCCTATAAATTGGCTTATCTATAGTTCCCTCCATTTGCTCCATATGCCCATGGACTAATGCTAAATATCTTTTTTCTATTCCATTTTGTTGCATATCTTTTGATAACTCCATATGAGCATACTGATTTTTAGCAATTATTATTAACCCAGATGTATCCATATCAAGCCTACTAACAAGTCTTACAATACAGTCTTGGTTAGTTTCTTTAAAATAATATAACAATGCATTTGCTAATGTTCCTGATTGATAACGCTTAGTAGGATGAACTACCATATTAGGTCTTTTATTCACCACAATAATATCGCTATCTTCATATACTATTTCTATCTCTATTTTTTCTGGCTCTATATTTTGACTTTCTTTCTTTTTAAGATTAATCAAAATATTATCATCAGCCTTTAATACATAATTCATTTTAACTGGATTATTATTTACTAATATTCTTTTATCTAAAGCAGCACCCCTAATAAGCCTTGATGATAACCCCATCTCTTCTTTTAAGTATTCTCTTATCTTTATTCCATCAAAAGCCTTATCTACACACTTCTCTAAAGTACTCATGTTTTCCTCCCTAAAGTTAAGAGTTAAACTTAAAGTTATTATATCACTCTTACTAACTTTAAGTTAATTAATTAAATGTTAAATAATCTTCTCCAATAATAATTATAGCATCATAGTTTTCGTATTCTTCTTCTTTATTTTTAGAAAGATCATTAATTCCTGTATCCTCACTTAATAGCTTTTTAAGCTCTTTATCATTAGATAATATCTTAGATTCTTTCGATTTATCGTAATTTCCTACGCTAACATTTGTGTATCCTAGATTCCCTAATTCTATCCTTAAATTGCCTGCTAATCCATTTACCCTAGTAGCATTTAAAACCATTATAGAATAACCACTTCTGTTTGCACTCTTATTAGCTTCACTTGTTATCTTTAATGATTCTAATAAACTTTGATTATATGATGGATTCATAACTAGGAAATCTTGTCCATAAATTCTTTCATTATCACCTTGTAAAGTATTCATAGAAATCCCTTCATTTTTTACCATCTTCAATCCATAGTAAATCATATCACTACCAGACATATTAGTTACTATATTTTCTTTAACAGCCTTAAGAATACTTGGAATCTGTGTTATAATTTCTGGACTAGTGCATTTTTCAATTACTTTAGCTATAAATGCCTGTTGATTTTTAATTCTCCCTAAATCACCTTCTGCAAGTCCAGTTCCATCATTATTTTTTCTCCATCTAAAATATTCTTCTGCCTTTTGCCCATCTAATAATACTGTTTCACCAGCATTAAAATGTATATGTAAATCCTGTGCATCATCATCATAATACATATCTCTATCTATATACATTTCAACTCCGCCAATAGCATCAATTAAATTTCTAAAAGCCGCATAATCTATTTCAACTAAATAATTAATTTTTACATCTAAAAGATTTTGAACTTGTTCTATAACTTCTTCTTCCCCACCTAAAACATAGGCAGCATTTATCTTCCAATAAGGAATTTTATTTCCTTTACCATCTGTTGCATTCTCTACCTCTATTAATGTGTCCCTAGGTATTGAAACAACGTTTATATTATCTGTACGCGGGTTATAGTTAATCATCATCATAGTATCAGTTCTTCTTGCTGATGAATTTGAAGTATTTTCTGCATCTCCTATATCCATCCCCAGTAATAATATATTCACTGTTTCATTTGAACTTGGCTTAACTGCAGATATAATATCATTGTTATTAAGCGATGAAATAAATGAAAATAAATATACTCCAACTAATGCAACAAGCACAACTATTGTTAAAATAAAAGCTGTAATTGCTCTCTTTATAATAGTTGACTTTTTCTCTTTTCTCTTAAGTCTTTGTTTAATTTCAAGCTCTTCTCTTGGACTTAATTGCCTCGATCCCTTCCTGGCATTATGTTTCTCACTTTTTTTATTTCCTGCCATTACCCATCCCTCACCTTATAAACTAAATCTATAATTGTATTTACTTATTATTATACAATAAATAATTTCTTGCTTTAACAGAATTTATATCTACTGCACAGCCCTGGTTTAATAAATACATAGTTGTATGAGTTAATGCTTTTAACATGGCTTCATCTAAGTTCTTGCGAGAAATATCTCTAATCTCTTCTACTCCTTCAAATTTTCTTGAAGGTTCAATTAAGTCAGCTAAATATATTATCTTTTCAAGTTTACTCATATTCTCTTTTCCAGTAGTATGCCATCTCATTGCACTTAATATTTCTTCATCATCTATTTCAAAAATTTTTCTTCCCAAAATAGGTGCAATTATTGAATGCCATAATTCTTTAGTATTTTTTTCATCTACTGATAATAAAATATTTTCATCTTTAATTATTTTTAGCATTTCCTCACTACTCATATTTTTTGCTGCGTCATGGCAAAGTGCAGCTATTTCAGCCTTTCGAACATCTTCATTATAAATATTCGCAAGCTCAACAGCAGTTTTTACTACCCCTAAGGTATGACCATATCTAGATGGTTTTAAATTATCTTTTAAATAATCTTTTATTTCATCTACTCCCCACATTTTACTCTCTCCTATATAAATTATTTTCACTTATATACTTCATTACTCCTTCTGGTAAGAAAAAGTCTACCCTTCTTCCTTCAGCTATTCTTTCTCTAATCATTGATGAAGAAATATCTATATTGGCTACATCAAGTAATATTATTTTAGCATTGTATTTTTCCTCTAATTTAGATTTTTGCAATTCTAAAATATCTTTATTATATTCTCCTCTATTAAAAGCAACAAAAGTGCAATTTTTTAATACTAAATCAGTATTTCTCCACTTTTCTATATCCATTAATGAATCTGCACCTGCAATAAAAAATACTTCGCTAACATCATCTAAACTTTTCAAATACTGTAAAGTTTCATAAGTATAACTATACCCATTCTTCTTTATTTCATAATCACTAATTTCAAAGCCTTCATAACCTTCTATAGCTTTTTTAACCATATCATTTCTATACTTAGAGTCTATTACCGGACTTTCTTTTTTATGTGGTGGATTACCAGCTACCATAAATATGACTTTATCTAACTCTAAAACTTCTTTGGCTTCATATGCTATATATAAATGTGCTAAATGTATGGGATTAAATGTTCCCCCCATCATACCATATCGTTTCATAATTAGTTATTTTTTCCTTGTGGTAATTCTATTTTAGGTTTCTTTTCAGATTTCTTATATAATACAATCTTACTTCCTATCGCTTGAACACCTTCACATCCAATAGCTTTGCATATTTCATCTGAGACTTCTCTAGCTGCTAAACCACTGTTTTCTAAAACTTTTATTTTAATAAGCTCTCTAGCTTCTAATGCTTCTTTTAATTGTCTTAAGAATGTTTCTTCAACACCATTCTTTCCAATTTGGAATATTGGACTCATAGTGTTTGCAAGTCCTCTTAAGTAAGCTCTTTGCTTTCCTGTTATCATAAAATTTCCTCCTATAAAATGTACTCGAATTCGAAGTCATTTAATCTAACCATGTCTCCATCTTGTACGCCCATCTCTCTAATTTGTTGTAATACTCCCTTATTATTAAGTACCTTATGGAAGTATCTTAATGAATCTGCATCATGAATATTTACAGATGCAAGTAATCTATCAACGAATGATCCAGTAACAACGTAAGTGTTGTACTCTTCACCTTCTTCAACGTTAATTTCATATGTGAATCTCTTTTCTTGCTCAACATATCTTTCTTCATCTGGAATTTCTAAATCCATTACTGGAATTTCTGTTAACATCTTACCAGCTTCTTTGATAACTTCTTCAACACCAGATTTTGTAGCTGCAGACATTTTAAATACTTTATCGAATCCTAATTCATTTACTTTCTTCTTGAAGTCCTCAAAAACTGATTCATCATAAAGCATATCTGCTTTATTAGCTACAACTATTTGTGGTCTATCCCAAAGCTTTACAGAATACTTCTTAAGTTCTTCATTAATAGTAACGAAATCTTCAAAAGCATCTCTTCCCTCAACACCTGAAATATCAACTACATGAATTAATAATCTAGTTCTTTCAATATGTCTTAAGAAATCAAGTCCTAATCCAACACCTTCAGCAGCACCTTCAATTATTCCTGGAATATCAGCCATAACAAATGAATTTATTCCTTCAGCTTTAACAACACCTAAATTTGGCTTTAAAGTTGTAAAGTGATAGTTTGCTATCTTTGGCTTAGCAGCTGTAACAGTTGAAAGTAATGTTGACTTACCTACATTAGGGAATCCAACTAATCCAACGTCAGCAAGTAATTTTAATTCAAGAGTTAATACTCTTTCTTCTGCTGGCATACCTGGTTCTGCGAAATGTGGTGCCTGTCTTGTTGGTGTACAGAACTTGCAGTTTCCTTTACCACCTTTTCCACCTCTAGCAATAACATATGTGTCATCTTTATGTGAAAGGTCAGCAATAACCTTATTACTTTCGAAATCTCTAACAATAGTTCCCATTGGAACTCTTATGTATAAGTCTTCTCCGTCCTTACCATAACATTTTGAACCTGATCCATTTCCTCCAGATTCAGCTATAAACTTTTTCTTATATTTGAAATCTAAAAGTGTTGTTAATCCTGTATCAACAGTGAATATAACGCTTCCACCTTTTCCTCCATCTCCACCATCTGGTCCTCCAAGTGGAACATACTTTTCTCTTCTAAATGTAACTGCTCCATTTCCACCAGCACCTGATCTAACTAATATCTTGGCTCTATCTATAAACATAGTTACTTTCCTCCTTGTAACTTTTTTTAATGTTAAACATAATAATCTATTTTTATTATTCCATAACATATATATTTTATAATAGTATATATAAATTATATATCTATTACAAGAATAAAAGCACCCTTACGGGTGCTTTTACCTATATAAATATAATTATTCAGCTATTTCTTCAACGCTTACTGGGTAAACAGAAACTTTCTTCTTGTCTCTTCCCATTCTTTCAAATCTTACGATTCCGTCTTCTTTAGCAAATAAAGTGTCATCTCCACCCTTACCTACGTTTAGACCTGGGTGAATCTTAGTTCCTCTTTGTCTGTAAAGGATGTTTCCAGCTAAAACGAATTCTCCGTCAGCAGCCTTAGCACCTAATCTTTTAGATTCAGAGTCTCTACCATTCTTTGAACTACCTACCCCTTTTTTGTGGGCAAATAATTGAAGGTTCATCATTAACATACTCATTACACCTCCTCGAATTTTATTTTTATATATTTATTCCGTCTATTTTTACCAAAACTAGCGTCAAGGGACATAATTAAACTTTCTAAACTTTTTTCAAAGGTTAAAAGTAATATCTGTCCTCGTTCAATATCTTCATCATTAAGATTATGTAAATTCAGTGATAAAAATCCATCATTTATTTCATACTTTACTGGTAGCTTTAAAACTTCCTGCATGCCTATTACAGCACTTTGAGATAAAACCGAAACACTATTACAAATCATGTCATATGCATCACCTGTAGTGCTTTCTATTTCTTCTCTAGATAAAGCATGACCTTCAATCTTAAATCCAAGCGATATATCTTTTTGTTTAAATATAATAATCTTAATCATATCTTAAAATTAAGCTTCGATTTTTTCGATTACTAATTTAGTGTAAGGTTGTCTGTGACCAGTCTTCTTTCTGTAGTCCTTCTTAGGCTTATACTTGAAAACAGTGATCTTCTTAGCCTTACCTTGAGCTGCTACCTTAGCAACAACTTTAGCTCCTTCAACTACTGGTGCACCAACAGTTAAAGTTTCTCCGTTAGAAACAGCTAAAACTTCTGTTAATTCGATTGTAGAGTCAACTTCAGCGTTTAATTTTTCAACGTATATTACGTCTCCTTCTTGAACTCTGTATTGTTTTCCTCCAGTTAATAATACTGCGTACATTCTAAAAACACCTCCTCTTAAACGGTCTCGCCAATGTAGGTACAAAGATTTAACTTTGTTTTTAAAAAACCCGTTATGTGCGGTTTACAAATGACATTTTATCATATAAAGTTACATTTTGTAAAGAAATTTATTATACTTTTTCAATTGTTTTAATTTTGTACTTTTGGTAATTTTCTTTTTGTGATACAAATATAAGTGGCTCAACCCTGTACCCCTCTATATCATACACAAAATTTAAATAAACCTCTTTATCTAATCCATCAATATTTTTTAAAAATTTAACTATATCCTCTTTGATGTCATCTTCATAATTCTTATCAATCT
>OLRB01000916.1_pt1 | contig 14614 bp, 14 predicted proteins | sample 1672751 | NCBI WGS metagenome assembly OLRB01 (sample SAMEA3136720, study PRJEB25190) | human gut metagenome | biome: human gut; feature: human-associated habitat; material: faeces | place: Austria | collected 2013
ATCAACGTAGTGGACAAGGATGTGGAAGATTTCCACAAATTGGCAGAAAAAGGTGTTAAACTTACTGCTCAAATGGTTCCAAATGATCCAATTGAAGACTTCTTGAAGTTACTCAAATAGTTTATAAATAAAAAAGAAAAATTTTAGGAGGAAATTTATGGGATTCAATAGAGTGAAAACAGTAACATCTAGAGAATATATGATGAAATTTATATATAACCTAGACGTAGTAAAAGATGATTTATCGGATTTAGAAAGTAAAGTAAGAGAATTTTTAGAAGGAAATGAGGAGTACATAGTTAATAGATTTGAAGAATTAAAACTTCAGAGCTCAAATGAAAGTGATGTTCATGAATCTATGGAATCTGAAGAGGAAATAGATTTAGGAGATTACTTAAATTTAGACTATGTATCTAACGTATGTAAAATATACGAAGAAAAGCATGAAGAAATAGACGAAGCAATAAACAAATACGCTAAAAACTGGTCTATAATGACAATGCCAAAAGTAGATGTTGCAATATTAAGACTTGCAATAGCTGAAATAGGATTTATGGATAGTGTACCTGAAAAAGTATCTATAAATGAAGCTATAGAAATGGCTAAAATGTACTGCGATGATAAATCTCCAAAATTCATAAACGGGGTTTTAGGTAGTTACTTAAATGACAGAAAATAATCGAATAATAATAGGGATTGATACTAGCTGCTATACAACTTCTATAGCAGCTATAACTTTAAATAGAGAAATAGTATTTAATGAAAAAATAATGCTGAATGTAAAAAATGGAGAGCGTGGGCTTAGACAAAGTGAAGCTGTTTTTCAGCATATTAAAAATTTTGGAGAGATTTCGGATAACTTAAAAAAACACATCCATAAAAAAGGATATAAGGTTGAGATGATTTGTGCATCTGCAAGACCTAGAGATGTAGAAGATTCTTATATGCCTGTATTTGAAGTTGGGAAAAATTTTGCAAAGACAATGTCAGCATTATTTGACTGCGAAATGTTTGAGACTACTCATCAGGAAAATCATATAGCAGCATCTCTTTATGGATGTAAGAAAGAGGATTTAGATAGATTTATATCTGTGCATATGTCTGGAGGAACTATGGAAATCCTTCTTACAGAAAAAGATAACAAAGGATATAAGACAGAGATAGTAGGCGGAACAAAGGATATAAGCTTTGGACAGTTAATAGACAGAGTAGGAGTTAGAATGGGGCATGATTTTCCAGCTGGGAAATACATAGACGAAAAAGCTCTTTTATGTAAAGAAGAGGTTAAAAATGGACTAAAGACATCTGTAAAAGATGGATATATGAATATTTCTGGGTTAGAAAATCAGGTATATAATCTTATGGAAGAAAAAGATAATTACTATGTATCTAAGGCTGTTATGAATGCTGCGATAAAGAGCTTAGAAAAGGCGTTATCATTTATTTGTAAAAAATATGATTTAAACAATGTTGTATTTGTTGGAGGAGTGGCATCTAGCAAATATATTTCAGGTAAATTATCTAATAAGTTGAAGAAAAATAATATTAACAGTTTCTTTACAGATAGCTCATACTCATCAGATAATGCGTGTGGTTGTGCTATAATAGGATTAGATAATTATTCAGGAGAAATTGAAAATGAAAATTAGAGCACTTGAAATAAGCGAGGTAAATTCATATATCAAGAAAGTTTTATCAAATGATCCAATATTATATAACTTAAAGGTTAGAGGAGAAATATCAAACTTTAAGATAAATTCTAGCGGTCATGTATATTTAACCTTAAAAGACGAAACATCTAGGATGAAGTGCGTAATTTTTAAGGGGAATTACGATAAGTCTTTACAACTAGAAGATGGAATGAAAATAATTGCTAGTGGATATATATCTGTATATGAAAGAGATGGAGCATACCAACTATACATACAAAGTATAGAAAAGGACGGGGTTGGAAATCTTTATATAGAGTTTGAAAAATTAAAGAAAAAGCTTAACCAAGAAGGGCTATTTGATCCAAGATATAAGAAGAAAATACCATATATGCCAAAAAGCATAGGTGTAGTAACATCTGAAACAGGTGCGGTTATTAGAGATATAATAAATGTTGTTAGGAGAAGATTCCCCAAAATAAATGTATTTTTATATCCTGTAGCTGTGCAGGGTGCTAATTCTGCTGATGAGATTGTAAAAGGAATTGAATTTTTCAACAAAATGCAGAATGTAGATACTTTGATAGTAGGTAGAGGTGGTGGTTCTCTTGAGGAACTTTGGTCTTTTAATGAAGAAAAGGTTGCTAGAGCGATATTTAACTCAGATATACCTATAATATCAGCAGTAGGGCATGAGGTAGATTATACTATTTGTGATTTTGTATCAGACATGAGAGCACCTACACCATCTGCAGCGGCAGAACTTGCTGTACCAGATTTAAATGAAGTACTTTACAGACTTGATAACTGTAAAAATCGGTTAAAGAAAAATATGTCTACTGTTATAGATAGAGATAGAAACAAGTCAGATAATACTTTTAATTCTATATGTACAGTTGTAAAAAATGATATTATAAATATGGGTAAAAATAACCTAAAACTAATGTCGAATAAACTAAATAGAGGGATAGAATCTAAAATAGAAAGAGAAAAATACCAACTAGAAAATAATTTCTCATCGATTTGTTCGATTGTAAAAAATGAAGTTATAAAAGATGGCAAGCATCAACTAGATGTTATAGCTGGAAAAATGGAAAATAGTATATCTAGTAAAATAGATTTTGAAAAATATAGATTGAATATTGCTTCTGAAAATATAGGAAGCAGTATGAATCAAATTATGATTAATAAAAGAGAGAATATGAAAAATACAGGAGCTTTGTTACATAGCTTAAGCCCATTGGCTACTATAGACAGAGGATATTGTATGGTTCAAAAGGAAGGGAAAACAGTCAACAGTACAGAAGATATAAAGGTTGGTGAAATTCTAAATATTAGAATGAGCGACGGAAATGCAGACTGTACAGTTAATTCTATAGAAAAGAAATAATTTGAATTGAGAGGTAATCAAATGAATAATATAGAAAATATGACTTATGAACAAGCGTATTCAAGATTAGAAGAAGTTTTAAGTGCTTTAGAAGATAAAAGCACTGGTCTTGATAAATCTCTTGAAATGTACGAAGAAGGGATAGCTTTATATAGAAGATGCAAGGCTCTTTTAGATGAGGCTGAAATGAAAGTTAAAAAGTTCAATGAATTAGGACTAGAAGAAGATTTTGAAAAATAGAATGTAGTTGCCTATTGGCTTAAAATATAATTGCAGAAGACTGTTAAAAAATTAAGGGTTGCTTAGGAGGAAATGAAATGGACTTTAAAACAGAATTAAAAAAGAGAGCTACATATGCTGAGGATATTATTAAAAAGTATATGCCAGCAGAAGAAGGATACCAGAAAACTATAATGGAAGCTATGAATTATAGTTTAAGCTCAGGAGGAAAAAGATTAAGACCTGTACTAACACTAGAAGCATGTAGAATAGTTGGAGGGGACTCTGATAATGCTATTCCATTTGCAGCGGCAATAGAAATGATACATACTTACTCATTAATACACGATGATCTTCCTGCACTTGATAACGATGATTTAAGAAGAGGTAGAGCTACAAACCATAAAGTATTTGGGGAAGCCATGGCTATACTTGCAGGAGATGCGCTTCTTAACTTTGCTTATGAAACAATGCTTAAAGAATCTATAGGTAAAGAAAATCCAGAAAGATATCTAAAAGCTACATACGAAATAGCAAAAGGAGCAGGTATCTACGGTATGGTAGGTGGACAGGTAGTAGATGTTCAGAGTGAAAATATACAGATACCTAAAGAAAAATTAGACTACATACATGAAAATAAGACTGCAGCTATGATGGTTGGATGCATGAGAGCTGGAGCTGCTGTAGGTGGAGCTAATGAGGAACAGATGGAATGTATAACAGATTATGCTAATAAAATAGGATTAGCATTCCAGATAGTAGATGATATATTAGATATAGTGGGGGATGAAGCTAAACTAGGAAAACACGTAGGGAGCGATATAGAAAATAATAAATCTACTTACCCATCTTTAATGGGACTTGAAAAATCTAGAGAAATAGCTAAAAATCTAATAGAAGATGCTAAAAAAAGTATAGCAAAGGTAACAGATGATACAGAATTCCTAGATGGACTAGCAGATTATATATTATCTAGAGACCACTAATTTTTAAGAAGGAGGTATACTATGAAATACCTTATAGAATTTACTAATAATGGAGCACTTGCTATAAGTATAATAGCTTGTTTTCTTGCCCAGCTGATAAAAGTATTTACTGGAAAAGAAAAAAGATTTGACATAAAAAGAATAACTACATCTGGTGGAATGCCTAGTTCTCATACATCATTTGTAACTAGTTTGGCTACTGTTGTTGGGATAGTAGATGGATTTAACTCTACAAATTTTGCAATAGCTGTAGTTTTTGCTCTTATAGTAATGTACGATGCAGCCGGGGTTAGAAGAGCTGTCGGTAAACAGGCTACAATATTAAATCAGATGTTGGAAGACCTTCAACATGGTAAATTAATACAAAATGAAAAATTAAAGGAGCTTATTGGACATACGCCTTTCGAGGTTTTAGGTGGTGCTATATTAGGGATAGTAGTAGCACTGATACTTATGTAATAAAGTAGAGGTGAAAATAATGTACAAATATTTGGATAAAGTAAACTCTCCTAAAGATATAAAAAATATGAATGTAGAAGAGTTAGACCTTCTTGCAAAGGATATTAGAAAATTTTTAGTTAGATCTGTATCTAAAACAGGAGGACATTTAGCATCTAATTTAGGAGTTGTTGAATTGACATTGGCACTACACAAAGTGTTTGATAGTCCAAAAGATAAGATAGTATGGGATGTCGGTCATCAGTCATACGTACATAAGATTATTACTGGAAGAAAAGATAAATTTGATACATTGAGACAGCTTAATGGGATGAGTGGATTCCCAAAAGAAAAGGAAAGCTGTCATGACATAATAGATACAGGACATAGTTCTACTTCTATATCGACTGCGGTTGGACTTGCATGTGCAAGAGATATAAAAGGAGAAGATGGAAGTGTAATAGCAGTTATAGGAGATGGTTCTATAACAGGTGGGATGGCTCTAGAAGCTATCAATCAACTAGGATATATAAAAAATGATATGATAATTATCCTAAATGACAACGAAATGTCTATAGACAAAAATGTAGGTGGTATGTCTACATATATGTCTGGTCTAATTAGAAATTCTAAAGTTCACAAAATGAAAGGTGAAGTAGATAGATTTTTAAATATGACTAGTACAGGTGGGCAAATATCTAGAGCAGCAAGTAGACTTACAGATACAATAATGTATAGTTTTGTTCCTCAGGAGTGTGCATTTTTTGATTCAATAGGTGTTAAATATTATGGACCTATAGATGGACATAATATAAGTGATTTAATAGCATGTCTAAAAAATGCAAAAGAAAGAAAAGGGCCGATGCTTCTTCATGTAATTACTAAGAAGGGGAAAGGATATAGATATGCAGAGGAACACCCAGACAAGTATCATGGAGTGTCTAAGTTTGATATTAAAGAAGGTGTTAAGCCTTCAGATAAAAAGAGTATATCAGCAGCTGTAGGAGAAAAATTATCTCAAATGGCTTGTATAGACGATAAAATCGTTGCCATAACAGCAGCGATGCCATCAGGTACAGGGCTTAATGTATTTGAAAAAAATCATCCAAACAGATATTATGATGTCGGAATAGCAGAACAACATGCAGTTGCTTTTTCGGCTGGACTTGCAAAAAATGGTATGAAACCGTATTTTGCAGTCTATTCGTCATTCCTACAAAGAGGATATGACCAAATTTTACATGATGTATGTATTACAGGTAAAAATGTTACATTTTTAATAGATAGAGCAGGACTTGTAGGGAATGATGGAGAAACTCATCATGGAGAGTTTGATTTATCTTATTTAAATAGCATACCTGGCATAAGTGTGATGGCACCTAAGGACACTAAAGAGCTTATGTTTATGATGGATTTATCTTTAGAAATAGAGGAGCCTTGTGCTATAAGATATCCTAGAGGAAATGCTTACGATTTAAATGTGGGAAGCTACGGGAAAATTGAAAAAGGAACGTATGAAGTTTTAAAAGAAGGAGAGGAAACAGTAATTTTAGCTATAGGTGATATGGTTAAAAATGCGCTTGAAGCATCAGAAATTCTTGAAAAAGAAGGTAAGAAAGTTGGAGTCGTAAATGCTAGATTCCTAAAACCTATGGATGAAAAATTATTGGAAGAATTATTCTCTAATTATAAAAATATAGTAACAGTTGAGGATAATATAATCGTAGGTGGATTTGGAAGTAGAGTATTACAATATGCAGCCGAAAATAAACACTACGATAATAGAGTTATTAATATAGCATTGCCAGAAAAATTTATACCTCATGGAAGTTGTGATGAGCTACAAGAATTAGCGGGTATATCCGCAAATAAAATTACAGAAAGAATAAGAGAAATTTAAAGTTTTAAAAAGATTTAAGGTTTATAGCGTATAAAAGCGTATAAATTTTGGAAAGGATTAATATGAAGAAGAGAATAGATGTACTTCTTGTTGAGCAGGGTTACTTCGAAAGTAGAGAAAGAGCTAAAAAAGCTATAATGGCTGGGTTAGTTTTTGTAGATAATCAGAGATGTGACAAAGCTGGAACAGAAGTAAAGGAAGATGCAAATATAGAAGTAAAAGGAAATCCAATACCTTATGTTAGTAGAGGTGGGCTAAAATTAGAAAAGGCTATGAAGAATTTTGACCTTACTCTAGAGGGAAAAATCTGTATGGATATAGGAGCATCTACTGGAGGATTTACAGATTGTATGCTTCAAAATGGAGCTATAAAGGTATTCTCAATAGATGTTGGATACGGACAGTTAGCATGGAAGCTTAGAAGTGATGAAAGAGTAGTTTGTATGGAAAGAACTAATATAAGAAATGTAACTACTGAGGATTTAAAAGAATTCCCTGATTTTGCTTCTATAGACGTATCATTTATATCATTAAAATTAGTACTTCCTGTAGCTAAAAAACTTCTTAGAGATGGTGGGGAAATAGTTGCCCTTATAAAACCTCAGTTTGAAGCGGGAAGAGAAAAAGTAGGTAAAAAAGGTGTTGTAAGAGAGACATCTACTCATATAGAAGTTATAGAAATGATTTCTGATTTTGCTGTAGAAAATGGATTTGCTATCAAAAATCTAGACTTCTCACCAATAAAAGGGCCAGAAGGAAATATAGAATATTTAATACATCTATGCACATCAAATGAAGGATTTACTTATGACAGAGAAAAACACTTTGAAAATATAAGAGAAGTTGTTGAAAGATCTCATCAGCTTAGTAAATAAAAATTAAAATAGAAAATTTTGCACTAAATCGATATGATTTGTGAGCTTGGAGGTGAGTTTGTAGTATTTTTATATACTACATATAGGTTTGATTCTCGAAATATATATGAAAAATTGTGCTCTTGTAGAGGAGTTAAGGCTCACTATAGACAAAAACTTGAATATTTTAACTGGGGAAACAGGTTCGGGAAAATCTATTATAATAGATGCACTTGGGCTATGTCTGGGAAATAAATACGATAAATCATTTTTAAGAAAAGGAACTGAAAAAGGTCTTGTAGAGACAGTTTTTTATTCTGAAAATGAAAATTTAAAAAGAATAATGTCTGAAAATGATATTGATATGGAAGATGGAATAGTTACCATTGCAAGGGTAATCTATTCTGATGGAAAAAGTACAGCTAGGGTCAATGGAAGGACTGTAAAATTAACACTTCTTAAAGAAATAGTGTCTTATTTGATAGATGTCCATGGACAGCATCAAAATCAGCTTTTATTTGATCCTAGTAGACATCTAAAATTTATAGATGCATTTGCAGGAGAAAAGATTTTAGATGCTAAAAATGAATATAAAGAACTGTACTCTAAATATTCAAAAATAAAGTCTGAGTTATCAAGATTAAATGATAATAAAGATGAGATGGAAATTCAGAGGGAAATAGATTTATTGAAATTCCAAATAGATGAGATAGAGGCGGCAAATTTAAATGCTGAAGAATATGAGGAACTTATTCAAAAGAGGGATGTATTTAGAAATAGCGAAAAAATATTTAATAATCTAAATGTATCCTATGAGGCAATACACAATAGCGAAATAAATGCTATAGATATTGTAGGAAGGGTAGTTAGTGAATTATCGACAATATCATCTTTTGATAAAAAAATAGAAAATATTTACAATGAAGTAGAAAGAATAATGTACGAATTACAGGATCTTTCTGGTGAAATAAGAGATTATAAAGATAGTATAAATTTTGAACCGTATGAACTTGAACAGATTGAGATAAGATTAAATGATATAAACAATCTTAGAAGAAAATATGGAGATACTATAGAGGATATATTCAAATTCCATGAAAAAATATCTAAAAGATTGTACGATATTTTAAATAGGGATGAAGAAAAAGAAAGACTAAAGGAAGAATTAGAATCTATAGAAAAAGAATTATATAAAAAATCAGAAGTATTAACTGAAATTAGAAAAGAAGAAGCTGAAAAAATGGCAGCTCTTTTAATTGAAGAGCTTGATAGCATGGACATGAAGAATGTAAGATTCTCAACAGAATTTAGCGATAGAGATTTTACAGCAGAAGGAAGAGATTTAGCTGAGTTTATGATTTCTTTCAACGTTGGAGAAGATTTAAGACCTATATCAAAGGTAGCGTCTGGTGGGGAAATATCTAGATTCATGCTTGCATTTAAGACTATTTTAGCGGATACAGACGAGATAGAAACATTAGTGTTTGATGAAATTGATACAGGGATAAGTGGTATAGCAGCTCAAAATGTTGGAGAAAAATTATCTGATATAGCTTCTAAGAAGCAGATTATTTGTATAACTCATCTTCCTCAGATTGCTGCAAATGCAGATACTCACTACTGTATAGAAAAGAAAACTGATGGTGAAAGAACATTTACAACTGTAGAAAAGTTAGACTACGATGGTAGAAAAAGAGAAATATCTAGGTTAATATCAGGAAAACAAATAACAGAAAAAACAATAGAACATGCTAAGGAAATCTTGTCTCTTTCAGAGGCGTATAAAATAAATAGAGTTTTGTAGAAGATTTAAAAAGTATTAAATATATTTTAGACCTTTAACCAGGGGGAAGTGGAATGGAAACTAATGAAAAGATATTGTATACAAGTATATACAAATATCTAGAAGAAGCCCAAGTAGAAGATTTAAACGACGAGGATATAAAATTTATAAATACTATTGAGTTAGATACAAGAGAATTTATAAAGGATATAGGCATTCGAGCTAGTTTAAAGGGATATAAGTATATAAAAGAATCTATTTATGTAGAATTATTAAAGGATACTAAATACGATATAAAAGAATACAATACTCTAATAACTACTATAGCAGAGGAAAATAATACTGAAAAATACAATATAGAAAGAAGTATTAGATATGCTATAGAGGTTCTAAAAAATAGCAGAGACTATAATGAACTGAATAAATTTTTAGGTAAGGATGTTTTTTCAAAATACAATATGCCTACAAATTTAGAATTTATTTTTTATGCAGCTGAAAAGATACGAGATTCTAAAAGTAAATGCAATACTTTCAGAAATAAAATAATTTAAAAAAGTATTACATTGGGAATAAAAGTTAAATTTTGTGGAAGTGACGATTAAATTCGTACTTCCTATTTTTTTGTAAAAATAAAAATATAATAAAAGTTAAAAAAGTATTTGAAATTGAGCGATTATGCCATGCCAAAAGTGTTTATAAAAAATAATTTAAAAAAAATAAATCTAAAAATGTTAAAAATAAGCGGTTAAATAGAAAAATATGGTATAATATAATGTGATTTTATGAAATTTGGAGGGTTTGATATGATAGTCAAGGCACCGATAAGGGTAGACCGCAAAACAAAGAAGCTTGCTAAAAGAATTCAGCCTGGTGAGATAGCAGTTATCAACCACGTTGATATAGATGAGGTTGCAGCAAACTCTTTAGTTGAAGCTAAGGTCAAATTAGTTATAAATGCCGCTGAGTCTATAAGTGGTAGATATCCTAACAAGGGACCTGGAATTTTAACAGAAAACAACATACTTATAATAGATAGAGTAGGAGAAGATGTTTTTAATAATGTAACTGAAGGTGAAACATTAGTAGTAGAAGATGGAAAAATATTCCGTGGTGATGAACTTATAGGCGAAGGAGATGTTCTTACTAAAGAAAAAGTAGCTGTTCAGATTAAATTAGCATACGACAACTTAGGAGAAGAATTAGACAGATTTATAGACAATACAATAGAATATGCTAAGAAAGAAAAAGGTTTTATACTTGGAGAAGTAGAAATTCCTAAGGTTAAAACAAAATATCGGGGAAAACAGGTTCTTATAGTTGTAAGAGGACAGGATTACAAAGAAGATTTAGCAACAATGATTTCTTATATTGAAGAGGTTAAACCAATTTTAGTAGGTGTAGACGGTGGAGCAGATGCACTTATGGAATTTGGATATAAACCAGATGTTGTAGTAGGAGATATGGATAGTGTAGGCGATGAATCATTAAAGGCAGCTGGAGAAATTGTCGTACATGCATACACAGACGGTAGAGCACCAGGGCTTAAAAGAGTTCAGGAATTAGGGCTTGATGCTGTAGTATTCCCAGCTCCAGGTACAAGTGAAGATATAGCGATGCTTATAGCATACGAATACAATGCTGAGTTAATAGTTGCACTTGGAACTCATTCTAATATAATAGACTTCCTTGAAAAAGGTAGAAAAGGTATGGCGAGTACTTTCCTAGTTAGAATGAAGATAGGTGCTAAGCTTATCGACGCAAAAGGGGTAAACCTTTTATACAGAAGTAAATTAAAAATAAAATATATTTGGGCATTAATAGCGACTGCATTATTCCCAGTATTGATACTGGCATCATTATCGCCAAAAATGCAGCAGTTTATACAGCTTATGCAGCTAAAATTAAGAATAATGCTTAATATGTAGTTTTTAGCAGGAGGAAAATATTATGCATATAAATATGAAATATTATATTGTTTCGATTGGTGCAATATTCCTAGCTTTAGGTATAGGTATACTTGTAGGATTCAATCTAAACAATAACGAAGAAATTAACAAACAGCAGGCTTCTATAATAGAACAGCTTGATGAAGAATTTAATACTATTAAAGAAGAAAATGATACATTATCAAGTGATTTAAAAGAAACAGATAAAAAATACAATGATTTAATAGAATATGTAAATGCAAATGCAGATGCTTTAATGACAGGTTCTTTATCAGGTAAAAAAGTTGCTGTTATATCTACTTATGGAAGAACAGAAAATGTAGATAAATTAAAAGAAATAGTAAATTCAAATGAAGGTTCAGTAGCTTTTGAATTAGTATTCAATAAAGAAATAACTGACGAAGAAATAATAAAAGAGGCTGCAAAGAAAACTGGAGAAAAATTCAAATCAACTGAGGATGTTGTAAATTATGTATTCGATATAGTAAAAAGAGGTAATGCAGAAACTCTTGCTCCACTAGAAGAATTAAAAATGATAGATTTAAATTCTGAAAGAGATGATATAGCAAACTTCTCATCTGTTTTAATATCAGCAGCATCAGAATCATCAGATCCAGCAAAACAGTTTAATGCACTTGACAAATTTGTAGTATCAAAATTAAAATCTGAAAACAAATATGTAGTTGAAGCACAGACAAAAGGAGCTAAAACTTCATACGTTGAACAGTACGCTAAAAATAAAGCAGCAACTGTAGATAATATAGATGAAAAAACAGGAGAACTATCTTTAGTTGCTCTAGTACAGGATGAAAATCTTGTAGGTAATTTCGGAAGATTAGATACAGCATCTTCTCTAATCCCAATGGAAAAATAAGGAGAAAAAAATGGAACATTATACAAGTATAATAATGCCAGCATTTAATGAGGGTAGCAGAATAAAAGCTACCCTTGAAGGAATTGTTGGTATAGATGAAATAAATGAAATAATAGTTGTCGACGATGGTTCTTCTGATAATACAGAATCAGAGGCTAAAAGTGTAGACAGCGAAAAAGTGAAGGTATTTAGACTTGATAAAAACAGAGGTAAGGGATATGCTCTTAACTTCGGTCTTAAAGAAGCTCTAAAAAATGCAGATATAGTAGGTTTCTTAGATGCAGATTTAGGGTCTTGTTCTTCAGAAGTAATAAAAATAATAAAACCAGTATTCAATGACGAAGCAGATGTTACAATAGCACAGTTCCCTGGGGCTAAGAAAAAGGGAGGATTAGGTCTTGTAAAAGGTCTAGCTAAAGAATCTGTATATGAAATGACAGGTGTTGAATTAAATGCTAGCATATCAGGTCAGAGAATATTCAAAAAAGAAGTAATAGAAAGATTTGATACAATACCTTATGGATATGGTGTCGAAGTTGGTATGTCTATAGACATATTAAAATGGGGATACAGAATTAAAGAAGTTCCAGTAGAAATGACTCACAATGAAACTGGAAGAGATTTAAAAGGATTTATCCACAGAGGTAAACAGTATTACCATATCAAAAAAGTTGTAAAACAGAAGAAAAAGGAATGGGGTGCTAAGTAATGGCAGATATATACATTATGCTTATACTTGCATTAGTAGGATTTGTAGGTACACTTCTTATAATTCCTATGTTCAAAAAAATGTTAATAGAAGGCGAAATTGTTAGACCTAACTACAAACAGGATATGATACCTGTAAGTATGGGGATAGTATTCGTTCCAATGCTTGTTATATCATCTATGGTGCTTGCATATATAGATAGAGATCAAGAACACATGAAATATTTATTTATGTTCTTATTTGCAGCTTTATCTATGTCATTTGCAGGGATAATGGACGATATAATAGGAAATAGAAATGTAAGTGGTCTAAAAGGACACTTTAAAAGTCTTTTTAAAGGAACTCTTACAACAGGTGGATTTAAAGCACTTTACGGTGGATTTGTTGGATTATTAATATCAGTAGTTTTAACAAGAAGTATACCTGAAATAGTTTTAAATACACTTATAATAGCACTTTCTACAAATCTTATGAACTTAATGGATTTAAGACCAGGAAGAGCTATAAAAGTTTACTTAGTTATAATGATTGTTATGATAGCAACACTTACTGGATTTACTAGAATATTACCATTTTTAATAGTTCCAGCAGTTCTTGCTTACTTTAATCAGGATTTAAAGGCAAAATGTATGATGGGAGATGCTGGTTCAAATGTTCTTGGTATATCAATAGGTATATTTATGGCATTTGGATATTCAATGAATGTAAAAATAGGATGGCTAGTTTTCCTAGTACTTATCCATATTTTAACAGAAAAGTATTCTCTTACTAAAATAATAGAAAAAAATAAAGTCCTTAATTTCTTGGACAGATTAGGAAGGTAGTCATTTATGTTGAGTAGAAAAATCGGCGAAGTAGTTGAGATAAAAAAACAGAATGGACAGCTTGACGATATAAGAGTTGAAATAAATGGCGAGATATTTAGAGCATATAATTATCCTAAAATGACAGGTAAAGTCGATATTGGAGATAAGGTGCTTTTAAATACGACAGCTGTAGAGCTTTCTTTAGGAACAGGTGGATATCACTATGTAATATCTAACTTAGACAATATGGAGGCTGATTTAGAAGGTCAGGGACATATAATGAAGCTTAGATATACTCCAATGCAAGTTAGAGTAGATTCTGTAGAGGATCACGAAAGCAAATACCACGATGTATTTGAAGAATTTGAAAGTCTTGAAGGAATACCAGTTGTAGTTGGAACACTTCACAGCATGTTGACTCCATTTGCAGCTACATACAAAAGACTTAATCCAAATAAAAAACTTGTATATATAATGACAGATGGAGCTGCACTTCCAATATATTTCAGTATGAATGCTGAAACTCTAAAAAATAAAGGATTAATAGACTCTACAATAACATTTGGAAATGCTTTTGGCGGTGATTATGAGTGTATAAATATATATACAGCTTTAATAACTGCTAAGGAAATAGCAAAGGCAGATGCTATATTTGTAAGTATGGGGCCTGGAATCGCAGGAACTGGTACAAAATACGGATTCACAGGAATAGAACAGGGGCCTATATTAGATGCAATATCTAAATTAGGTGGTAGACCTATAGCTATACCGAGAATAAGTTTTGCCGATATGAGAGATAGACATAGAGGAATATCTCATCACAGTATAACTATATTTGATGAAATAGTGAATGTGGGGGTAGAAATACCTATAACTATTTACGATGATGAGAAAAATGAAAGAATAAAAAATCAAATTAAAGAAAATAAATTAGACGAAAAACACAAAATAGAGTATATAAAAAATGATAGAACTAAAGAAGATATAGATAGCTATGGTCTAAAGGTCAGAAGTATGGGAAGAAATTATGAACAAGATAGTGAATTTTTCGATTCAGCAT
>OLRB01000920.1_pt1 | contig 14569 bp, 18 predicted proteins | sample 1672751 | NCBI WGS metagenome assembly OLRB01 (sample SAMEA3136720, study PRJEB25190) | human gut metagenome | biome: human gut; feature: human-associated habitat; material: faeces | place: Austria | collected 2013
ACTTGCTTTAGGTGAGCCTACAAAGAAAACAACTAGATTTTATTATTGGGAAAAGAAAGGTGATTTTCTTAATGGTAGAGATTTAGATTAATTCACAATTCAAAAAAAGAGAGAATAGAAGGGAATACGGATAATGCTATATACTTCTATTCTCATAAGACAATCAAATTCAATTAGTGAATAGGGAGGAGAAGGACATGGAGAACTTAAACTATAGAAATTGTAATGAAGAAGTAACTGTAAAATTAATAGGAAAATTAACAATGGAGTTTCCAGAGCTAGAGGTTAACCTACCAAGACAACTAGAAATAAAAAGATTGGTAGAAGAAGTTTTATATGGATATGAGGTTACTACAAAAGAAACAGCATTAGTAACAAGTGATCTTGAAGATAGAATAAACTATTTTTTAGCTACTAAAAAGCTTGAAGGATTATCAGCAGCTACTTTAAAAAATTACAACTATAATCTTAGAAAATTATGCAAATTCTTTAATAAGCCAGTATCTATGATTACAAGTGCTGATATTAAAATGTTCATGTATGCAGAAAGTAGTACTAAAAGTGCTGCTGGAATGAACACATTTATGACACCTATTAAATTATTCTTTGCATGGCTTCAAAATGAAGAGTTTATAATTAAGAATCCATGTTCTTCGGTAAAACCAGTAAAAGAACCAAAACGAGAAAAGAAACCTTTAAATGAAGAACAAGTTGAAATGTTAAGAGATTGTATGCTTAGTAGGAGAGATAGAGCAATATTAGAATTTTTCTTATCAACTGGTTGTAGAGTAGCTGAAGTTGGCAATGTTAAGGTAAAAGATTTAGATATGACTAATAAAACTTTATTAGTTATAGGAAAAGGAAATAAAGAAAGAAGAGTATATTTTACAGAAAGATGTAAAAGAGCAATACTTAATTATCTTAGAGAACGTGAAGAGCAAGGAATAATAAGCGAATATTTATTCTGTTCTTCAAAAGCTCCAAATAAAAAATCGAATAATACAGAGCCTTATAAAAAATTAAATAATCGTGGTTATCAAGTAATTGTAAATAAAATGCAAAAGATGGCTAATATAGAAATGAGAATCACTCCGCATACATTTAGGCATACAATGGCTACATTTGCTTTAAGAAGTGGAATGGCTCCACAATGCATACAACAAATTTTAGGACATAATGATGTTGGATTAACATTAAGGGTATATGCAAAAGTGGCTCAAACTGAAGTTGAACATTCATATAGAAAATTAGTTTCATAAAAAATATTATAAAGAATAGGAGTAATTCATGGGAATATTAGATAGAGCAGTAGAAAAGTATGGAGAAAGACAACTGGATCAAGCACAAGAAGAATTAGCAGAATTAATAGTTGCTATAAGTAAATATAAAAGAGCAGTAGATAAAGATAGAAATACAGATAAAGCAGTAATAGATGTAATAGAAGAAATAGCAGATGTTAACATAATGATTAAGCAGGTAATGATGTTATTAGATATAGAGGAGTTTGAAGTCCAAAACATAGAGATAGCAAAGTTAAATAGATTAGAAAAAAGGATGGATAGTTAATGAGCAGAGATAAATTCAAAAAGACGGAAGATAAGTTATATAACTATTTCAATAAAGAGAAGAAAATAGCCACATTAAATTATCGAATAGAATTATTAAAGAAGCAGATAGATAAAATTAATCAAGAGCTTAGAGAATGTGATATTAATATTGAAATAGAAAGCAATAGTCCAGGATTTGAAGAAAGAGTACAGAGTTCATCAGATGGAACAAGTTATGCAGAAAGAGAAGTAATAAGAATAACAGAGTTAAAATTAAAAAGAAAGGTATCTAAGGAAATAGAGATAGAAGAGTTAAAAGAAGAAATAGAAAATATAGAGTTAGATAATTCTATACTAGAATATAACTTACAATACATTAATGAAGAATGGTACAAGCTATTGGAATTGAAATATAAATTTAAAAAGAATGAAACACAAATATCATTTGAAATGAATATAAGTCAATCTCAAGTAAACAAGATAAAGCAAAAAGCTATTGCAAATATTCAAAGATGGGAAGAATGGCGTAAAGTGGAATAAAAAAGGAATAAAAGAAGAATAATCATATAGACAATATGTGAGATAATGAGTATGTAGATATTATCCATTAAATATAACTTAATGGACATGGATAGATCCTCCTATAAAATAATAAAGAAAGCACCTGGTAGAAATACTGGGTGCAATATGGGGATAAAGTATTTGGCTACTATTAATTAGTGTAGGTTCGATTCCTACTATCTCCTACAAGGTTATTATCTATATAACCTCTCATAAAGTCTAAATCCCCTTTTACAGAAAGCACTTAGTAGAAATACTAGGTGCTATTTTTATTATATGTATGGAGAAAGATATGGCTATATATAGAAGATGTGGAAAGTGTGGCAAGAAGATAGCTCATGGTATTAAATGTGAATGCTTAAAGTTAACAAGAAAAGATTATAACAAGAATGTAAGATATAACAATGAGAATAAAGAGTATAGTATATTCTACAACAGTATTCATTGGAAGAGAATGAGTAGTTATATACGCTGCAAATATAATGACTTATGTTTAATGTGTTATTTTAAATATAAAATATTAACTATAGCTAATGTAGTACATCATATAGTTGAGCTTAAAGAAGATTACACTAAGAGATTAGATGAAGACAATCTTATAACGTTATGCCATAGTTGTCATAATATCTTACATGGTAATTATACTGATAAAGAAAAACAGGAATTACATAATATAAAAAATATGTATGAGGATGAATTTTTGTAGACCGGGGGAGTGATTAGAAAATTTATAAAACTCATCCAAAGCCTTTGTGCCTAACCAGTCAGATAAAATTCCCAAAATGAAAAATAGAAAGGAGGGTTAGTATGGCTCGACCCTGTAAACCGATTGAAACTCAATCAAGGCATAATACAAAAGAAGAAATTGAAGCTAGAAAAAAACAGGAAGAAAAGTTGAAAGGTTTAGCTGATAAAATTAAACCTCCTGGATATTTAAATAAAGAACAAAAGAAGATATTTAAGTATATAGTAGACCAATTAAAAGCTAGTGGAATATTAAGTAATTTAGATATATATGTATTATCAACTTGCAGTATTGCTATTTCAAGATTAATAGAGATAGAAAAGAAGATAAATGAAGATATAAATAGATTATGGGATAAAGATTTAATGAGCAGTAAAGATAAATATACTAAAGATTTTTTTAGGTGTTGTAATGAACTAAGTCTAAGTCCTCAAGCTAGAGCTAAAATAGGAAGTTTAGCATTACAAGCTAAAGAAAAAGAGGAAGATCCTTTGATAAAAGCTTTAAAGGGTGATGATGATGAAGATTAAATCTTTATTGTTGCTATCTAAAGCTTTAAAGTATTGTGAAGATGTTCTTTTAGAAAATGAGTTAACTACAGAAGAGGTCAAAAAACAATGCGAGATTTTCTTAGATGACTATTATTTTAGGCAATATGAAGATAAATTTGAGTTTATTTTTAGTGAAATTAAACTAAAAAAAATCAATAATCTATTGAAATTATTTAATTATGCTACTGGGTTTATTGCAGGAAAACAAGTTTTAGATGGTTTGGAGGGATTCCAAGCTTTTTTTATTTGTGCAATTTTTGGATGGAGATATAAAGAAGATAAAAATAAGTTTAGATATAGGGATGTAGTTCTATTTATTCCTAGAAAAAATGCTAAAACTTTTATAGCTGCAATAGTATTTTTATTGTTAATGCTTACAGAACAAGATTATAGTGAGTTTTACTCAATATGCTTAGATAGAGATTTAGCTAAAGAAATAAGAAAAGCTATGGCACAAATAATAAGTGCAAGTCCAGCTATAAAAAAACATTTCTTTGTATCAGAAAGTGAAATAGGTGTTATTAAATGCTTAATTACAAATAGCTTTTATTATCCAAGAACATCAAAAGCAAATAAAAATAACGCTATAAGACCTGCAGCAGTTGTTTGTGATGAAGTTGGGGCTTTTACAAGCAACGACAATATACAAGCTATGAGAAAAGGACAATTAAGTGTTAAAAATCCTTTAATGTTAAAGTTAACTACTGCCTATGCTGAAAGTGATTCAGTTATGTTGGAAGAATTAGAGTACGATAGAGCAGTTCTTAATGGAATGGTAGATAACAAAAGGTTATTTGCTTTACTTTATTATGCTACTTTAGAAGAAGCTTGGACAGATGTAGGGCTTTATAAAGCTAACCCTCTTAGAGTAGAAGAGAATTATAATGAAATTAAAGCAGATAGAGAAATAGCTAAAATCAAAACAAGTGAGCAGGAAGAATTTTTAACTAAAAACTTAAATATATTCTTACAATCTAATGAATTAAATAAGTATTTAGATATTGATTATTGGAAAAAGTGTAAGATAACTGATAAAGAGTTCAGGAAGAAAATAAAAGGGAAAACAGTAACTTTAGGACTTGATATGTCTGTAACAACTGACTTAACTGCAGTAGGAATTGAATTTGAAGATGAAGATATAATTTATTGTAAGGCTCATGGATTCTTACCAGAGGATAGTTTGCCAAATAGAAGAGAAAAGCATATAAATTATAGGAATTATGCTAAGCTTGGATACTGTGATATTCATAAAGGAATGACTGTTAATTATACAAAAGTTGAAGAGTATATAAGAAATATAGAAAAAGAGTATAAGTGCACAATAGGTTGTATTGTAACTGACCCTATGAATGCTAAAGAATTAGTTGAAAGATTATCAGAGGATTATGATGTTGTAATGTTAAAGCAAACTTATAGCAATTTAAGTCCTGCAACAAAAGAATTTAGAAAAAGAGTTTATGATCATAAAGTTAGATATGTTGAAAATGAATTATTAGATTGGAATATGTCTAATGCAAGCACAACTAAAGGTAAAGCAGATGATGAAATGCTTATAAAAGAAAATAAGAATAAGCAACGTATAGATATGGTTGTTGTTTTAGTGTTTGGATATACAGAATATGTACTACCAGATAGTGGATATAATGCAATAGATGCATTAGACAATATGGATTGGGGGTAATTAGATGAAAAAAATATTAAAAAAGAATATAGTAGATATTTTAGTTAGTATTTCGCTAATTATTCTTATACTAACAACATTAAAGCTTAATATTTATATTGGTTTATACTTGCTATCCTTAGTTTTGTTAGGGATAGCAATAATTATATCTAGATATAGATAGGAGGTGAAAAAATGTTTGAAAAGTTATTTGAAAAAAGGAGTTATACTGGAGAAAATCCATTTGATTGGACTTCTTGGATAAAGGGTGAAGATGATGATTTTACGGGAAATGATAGTACATACTCGAAATGTATTAATCTTTTTTCTGAAAATATAGCAAAATTACCTATAGTAACTAAGGTTAAAACTGAAAAGGGAGATATAGATGCTGATAATTTTTATCTTTATGAGAAGTTAAGGTTAAGACCTAATGCATCTATGAATGCATTTGAGTGTATAAAGGCACTTGTAGCTATGACTAAACATTATGGAAGTGCTGGATTATACATAGATAGACAAAAAGGAACTATTAAAGGCCTTTATCCAGTAAGGATTAATCAGTTTACAGTTGATAATGAAGGACTTATAAAGTCTACTAAAAATAATAAAGTTTTAGTGGAGTTTACTTGTGGAGATGTAAGTGGGTCTTGTTTTGAAAAAGATATTATTATTTTAAGAGATAATTCTATAAATGGTATTAATTTTAGAAAAACTAGATCATATATAAGAGATAGTATTGATACGAATGTTAAAGCACAAAAATATCAATCTCAATTATTTTCTAATGGCTTAACTAATAAAATAGTGGTTCAATTAACAAGTGATATAAAGGAAGATAAAGAACTTAGGAAAGTACAAGCTAAATTTGATAAGATGTATTCAAATAATGGAAGAGTTTTTACTGTACCAGCTGGATATAATGTATCAGCAATGAATTTATCTCTAGCAGATAGCCAATTTGCAGAACTAAAGATAATAGGTAAGCAAGATATAACGAGTGCTATTGGAGTACCTTATTCATTAATAGAAAAAGGCTCATTAACAGAAGAAGAAACAATAGCATTTTTAAGTAATGCTATTATTCCAATTATAACGGCATTAGAGCAAGAAATGGACTGGAAGTTACTCACTCCAACTGAAAGAAAACAAGGTTATAAAATTAGATTTAATGTAAATGCAATGCTTAGGACAAGTCCTGAAAAGCAAAGTATCATATTAGATAGATACGTTAAAGATGGTATTTATACAATTAATGATTGCAAGAGAATACTTGGAGTGCCACTTGTTGAAGGTGGAGATATAGTAACATTACCATCTGGACAAATAACTTTAGAAAATCTTATTAATGGTAATGCTACATGGCAAAAAGAGTCTACTGCGAAGGGAGGTGATAACGGTGAAAACGGAGAGAATCAAGATTAACACTACTTTTGAAGTAAGAAATATTGGAGAAGGTGAAGAAAAGCAAACTCATTTACAAGGTTATGCATTAACTTTTGATAGTTTAAGTGAGGATTTAGGCTATTTTAGAGAAATAATCAGAAAAGGTGCTTTAGATAACTGTAAAATGGATAATGTAGTCCTTAATGTTAATCATGATATGGATAAGCCTTTAGCTAGAAATAATAAAGGTAATGGAATTGGAACATTAACATTAACAGTTGATGAAAAGGGCCTTTTCTTTGATGCAATACCAACTAATACATCTTATAGTAGAGATTTAATTTCCAATATGGAAGCTGGAATAATAGATAAATGCAGTTTTGCATTTATGTTAGATTGGCAAGATGATGAAGCTCAAACTTGGGATTGGGATAAAAATAATAGAGGATATGATTTAAGAACTATAAATAAGATTAAAGAAATATTTGATGTATCTATTGTTACTAATCCAGCTTATGAGAGCACAAGTTGTACAAGTTATAAAAGAGCTAAAGAAGATTTAGAAAAAGAAAGAAATAATGAAATTAGAAAAAGGAAACTTAAATTAGAGTTAGATTTAATTTAAGTTTTTTTATTTTACTTAAACATGGAGGAATAAAAATGGGAATAGAAGAGTTAAGACAATTATTAGAACAAAAGAAAGTTGAAGCTAGAGGTTTATTAGAAACTGATTTAGCAAAAGCTGAAAAAACAATGGAAGAAGTAAGAGAGCTTCAAAAGAAAATAGCTTTATATGAAGAAATTGAAGAGCAAGAAAAAAGAGATTTAGAAAATCAAAGAAATCAAAAGAATAAAGGAAAAGGAAATGATAATATGGCAGTAAATGAAATGAGGGCTATAACTAAGAGTGTTATGGGGCATAAGTTAACAGAAGAAGAAAGAGCAGCAGTAGTATCATCTGGAAATGCAGCTGTATTACCTAAGCAATTCGTAAATCAATTACAAGAAATTAAAAAAGGTTACGGAGCATTAAAGGATAATTGTGATGTTATAACAGTTACAAAAAATGAAGGTACTATTCCAGTTGTAGATTATGATCAGAATGAATTATCAGATATTACAGAAGGTAGTGATATAGTTGATGGTACTTTAGTTACTACTGAATTATCTTTTAAGTGCAAAAAAGTCGGGTTAATTCAAACTTTATCATCTGAATTAGTTGAAGATGCAGAAGTTGAAATTGAGGAGATTGCAAAAACTAACTTTACTGAAATTGCTGTAGCAAAAGAAAATAAAAAGATCATGGATATTGTTAATGCGAACGCTACTGAAGTTGAAGAAGTTACAGATTATACAGCATTAGAAGATGTAATGGCTAAAGCTTTACCAGCTGTAAAAGCAGGGTTAATTACTTTATGTAATGTAGAAGGATATGCTCATTTAAAGAATATGAAAGATAAACAAGGTAGAAATATGAATCTTATAACTACTGTTGGAGATACAGAATATTTTAATGGCAAGCCAATAGTAACATTTGACAGTTCTTTAGTTACACCAACATTAGAGAAAAAGAAAGTATTCTACTCTTTAAATATGAAAGAAGCTGTAAAATTTATTCAAAGAAAAGATGTTACTATAGCTAGAAGTAATGAAGCTGGATTTAAGGATGACACTATCAAGTTAAGAATATTAGAAAGATTTGATGTTACAAAAGGTTCAACTAGATCAATAAAGAAAATAGAATTAGCTTAATAGGTTAGGGATTAATTTCCCTTTCCTAATATTATAGAAAGAGTGATTATATTGACCTTAGAAGAGGTAAAAAGTTATTTAAGAATTGAATATGAAGAAGATGATATACTTTTAGCGAATTTAATTGAAGTTAGTGAGGAATACATAGATTCTTGTGTAGGAATTGCTTATAAAAGTGATGAAAAAGCTATGAAGTTAGCAAATCTACTTCAAAAAAAATTAATAACTGATATGTTTGAAAATAGAGGTACAGAAATATTAAATTCTACTAAAAAAGATACTATTGTTACTACTATACTTGATAAATTAAGTAATTATAGTGAGGTTGAGTAAATGGCAGATTTTATGATTAATCCAAGTGAATTTAGACATCCAATAACTATAGAAAGATACTCTAAATTTAAAGATGAAGATAATATATTAAGAGAAGAATGGACTAAATTATGCAGTTTAAGAGCTAAAATATTATGGACCAGTGAATATATTGAGTCTTATGGAACAAATAGTGAGATTGAAGCTACTTTTTATATTAGATTTAACTATAAGAGTCTTAACTCTAAGGATAGATTAGTCTATAAAGGTGAAGCTTATGATATTATCTATATAAATAATGTTCAAGAAGCTAATAGATATTATGAAATAAAAGCTAAAAAGGTGAATTAAATGGCTGTAAAGTTTAGTGGGTTTGATGAGCTTGTAAATGACTTAAATAATTTAGGGGCAATAGGAAATAAAATAGGGAAACAAGCAGTTGAAGAAGGGGCAAAAATAGTTCTAGAACAACAGAAAAAAGATGCTCCAAGAGATTCTGAAAATAATGATCATGGAGCAGATAAATTAGATATAACTGAGATAAAAAAATATTCTAAATCCGGGACTGTAGTCGGTAGGGTTGGAATTTCAGCAGAAAATTGGGAAGAAGCAAAACATCTTTATTTCCAAAATTACGGATATGAGTTATGGAAAAATGGGAAAATGATTAACACTCATGTTGGATGGATTGATGATAGCTTCAAAAAGTGTAAAGATAAAGCAACAAAAGTGATTATAGATGTTGCTAGTAAAGAAATTGATAAAATTCTCAAATAGAGATAAGGTGGAATATGATTGAAGTAATAAATAAGCTAGAAAATGAGCTAGGTATTCCTTTTTACTACGTAAGTAGAGAAGAAGGGCAAGCTCCTGTAGTAGTTTATAATTATAAGAAAGAGTTAAATATTTCAGACATGGAAAAGGAGTCATCGGATTATGACTTCTATTTTATTTTAATAATAAATAAAAAAATAAATGCTACAATTGAGAAATTTGAAGAAGTTTTAATAAATAATCTATTTAGAAATATATCTGTAAATCAATCAGCTACAACTAAAGAAGGTTATATTCAAATTTCTATAACTGCTAGTAAAAATATATAACGAAAGGTGGAATAAATGAATGCCAAGAGAATTAGGAGTAAGAAAGCTTACTGCATTTAAATTAGAATCAGAAGGTACTTATGGAAGTGCCATTCCTTTAAAGAACTGTGTATCTTTAAAGACAACAAATAATTACACAGAAATTGAGTATTATAGCGATTGTACAACAGAACATTCATCTGCTACATTACAAAATGTTGAGGTTGAAGCAGTAATGTCGTCAAATATGGGATTAAAATTATTAGCAGAATTAACAGGATTGGAATATGCAAATGGTAAAATGGCTACTGTAATTGGTGGTGTAGTCCCACAATTTGCATTAGCTTATGAAATTTTAATGGACGATAATACAACTAGGAGAAGAGTTTTATATAATTGTAATCTTAGAAAAGAAGAACAATCAAATGAAACTGAATCCGAAGGTGAAGAGTGGACATTTACAGGAAAATCATTACCAGTAGAAATTGAAGGAAAACAATATGTTGATTTATGGATGTCTGAATCCGAAATAGAAGCTATAACTGAGCCAGAAACCAAAGCTAAATATAAGGCTGAATACGAAAAGTTCTTTACAACTGTAATAATGCCTGGAGAACCAACAGGAGTTTAATTACAAATAGAGTAGGTAGAAATATCTACTCTATTATTATGGCTTTAAATGGAAAGGATGAGATTAATGGAGATTGTAAATTTAGCAAATAGAAAAGAAGTGGAAGTAAATATAAATGGAAAAGAATGTGTTATGTCTTTATCTTTAAAGAACATTCAGCATTTCCAAGATTCAAACAAATATGGATTACAAGAAGCTTTAGAAAAAATACAAAATGGCGATTTAGAAATGATATTAAAGCTAATTTACTCTATGGTATCAGATAAGAAAACAAGAAAGGTATTAGGTGCTAAATTCTTTAAAGATTATGACGAACTAGGAATAATAGAAGCATTAAGTCCAGCTATGATGGAATTATTAAACAAAGAAATGCCAGAAGCAAAAAATACATCTGAAAAAAAGTAGCTAAAAGTAAAGATGATAACCATGTAGATGTAGATAATATTCTATATATGGGCAGGGCTTTACTTAAAATGAGCAACGAAGAAATATATGAATCTAGCTTAAGATTTATATTTAAGCAATTAGATTTATATGTTGAAGCTAATAAAGAAGCTGAGAAAAGATACAAAAATAATAGTAAAAATAAAGGTAATAATAGCGAAGAAAATAAATTGATGGTATTAGATTAAAGAAAGGAGGGGGAATATGGCAGATGAGAAGCAGTTAGTGGTCAATCTTGCGCTAAAGTCTGGAACTATGAAGCAACAAATAAATAGTATCAATAAAGATATAAAGCAACTTCAAACAGATTTTAAAAATGCTGGTTCTGGGGTAGAAGATTTTGAAAAAACATCAGAGGGTTTAAGTGCAAAATTAAAATTACAACAATCTGTAGTAGAAAAACTTAAAGATAAATTATCTGTATATAAAACAGAGCAAGAAAAGTGTACATCAACATTAGATAAGGCTGTTAGTGCTTATCAAAAGCAAGAAGCTAAAGTTAAGTCACTTGAAGAACAATTAGAAAAAGCTAAACAGGAGTATGGCCACAATAGTGAAGAAGTTAAAAAACTAAAAGATGAATTAACAAAAGCAACTAAATCATTAGATACTAAGAGAAATAGTGTTATAAATGCAAATAATTCTTTAACTAACATGAAAACCACTATTAGTAATACTGAAGCTGAAATAAAAGGTATGGAATCTGAGATAAAGAAAACTACTTCGGCCTTAGATTCTTTAGAAAATGAAGCGGATGATATAAATGATGAAGTAGATAAAATGGGTGATAACTTTGAAAACTTTGGTGGTAAATTAAAGGGTGTTGCTGGGAGTGTTGTATCTTCGGTTGCTAAAATATCTGCAACAATGGTTGCTGTAGGGGCAGGAGTTGCAACAGCATTAACAAAAGAAGCTATAGAACAATATGCACAATATGAGCAATTAATAGGTGGAGTTGAAACTCTATTCAAAGATAGCAGTGATAAGGTTTTACAATATGCAAATGACGCTTATAAAAATGCTGGATTAAGTGCTAATGAATACATGGATACAGTTACTTCCTTCTCAGCTTCATTAATAAGTAGTTTGGGAGGAGATACTGCAAAAGCAAGCGATATAGCAAATATGGCTATTGAAGATATGAGCGATAATGCTAATAAAATGGGTACAGATATGCAAAGTATTCAGAATGCTTACCAAGGATTTGCAAAACAGAATTATACCATGTTAGATAACCTTAAACTAGGCTTTGGGGGAACAAAAGAAGAAATGCAAAGACTTTTAGAAGAAGCTGAAAAAATATCTGGCATAGAATATGATATAAGTAATTTTAGTGATGTAGTAGAAGCTATTCATATAATACAAGATCAAATGGGTATAACAGGAACAACAGCAAAAGAAGCTTCTAGTACAATTGAAGGTAGTTTAGCTTCTATGAAATCTGCATGGACAAACACACTAACAGGCATGGCAGACAGTAATGCTGATTTTGATACATTAATTAATAATTTGGTGGATTCTGTAGGAACATTTGGAGATAATATATTACCTCGTATTGAAGTGGCTATACAAGGAATAGGGAAACTGATAGAACAATTACTTCCTCCTATAGTAGAGAAAATACCTGGAATAATAACCGATGTATTACCAAATTTAATTAGTGCTGGTATTAACGCAGTTAAATCGCTTATAGAGGGGATAGTACAAGCGCTTCCTCAATTAACAACATCAGCGATTGAAATTATAGGAATGTTAACTAATGCATTTATCGAATTAGCACCGATGATGTTAGAAGCAGGGTTACAACTATTAGTAACATTAGGACAAGGGTTAGCATCGGGATTACCTCAAATGATACCTACTATAGTTGATTTAATAGTGTCAATGTGTGATATGTTTATCGAAAATATACCTATGTTTATAGATGTAGCGATTGATATAATATTAGCATTGGTAGAAGGGTTAGTAAATGCATTACCAATATTAATCCAAGAAATTCCACGAATTATAAATAGTTTTTGCAATGCTATTTATGAGAAACTTCCTGATATTTTAAAGGCAGGTATAGAAATAATTGTAATGTTGGTTAAAGGATTAATAGATAGTATACCTATAATAGTTGAAAATTTACCACAAATAATTATGGCTATAGTCAATGTATTTACAATGATGAACTGGGCAAGTATTGGTAAAAATCTTATTACAGGTATAGGTGAAGGGATAAAGTCAATGGCTAGTAATATCGGCTCTATATCTAAAGGAGTTGCAGAAAGTGTTACAAACGCAATAAAAGGTATATTTACTGGTAATGGTGCTGGAATTGGTAGAAATTTAATATCATTTGTATCTAATGGTATTTCAAGTATGCTATCTGGTATAGTTTCAGTGGCTACTAATATTGGAACAAGTGTAGTAAATGTATTTAAAAATATGTTCTCTATGTCTTCTATGGCAGAGATAGGGAAAAATTTAGTCAAAGGTATTTGGAATGGTATTTCTAATATGACTGGTTGGATTATTGATTTGATTGGTTGGTTTGCTGGAAGTGTTGTTAGTTCTATAAAGAGTTTCTTTGGTATAGGTAGCAGTAGTAAATCTAAGTCTTCAAATATGGCTTCAGGTGCTTCTATGTATGCTTTAGATACTTATGGAATAGCTACAGCATCTTTAGATAATGTAGCTTTAAGTGGAAGTTATTATAACTCTAATACAAGATCTTCTGTGAGAGCTAATGATATTATTAGACAGGTAAATGGAGGAGTTGACTCAATTAATCAAACTACGGCTTTAAATAGCATTGTAAGTAAATTCACACAGGAGTTAAATAATATAAAAAGTGAAAACAATAATTCTATGAATGTTATTGCTAAAGCGTTAGAGTCTATGTCAGATGCTATTAAGGGATTAAAATTAGAAGCGGTAATAGATGGTGAAAAGTTAACAGGAAGATTAAATAAGATAGATGGTAAAAACTTAAATTTATATGAAAGGTGGAATGGTGTATCATAGGTCAAATAGAATTTAATAATCTAAAGTCTTTTGATGATTTTGAGTTAAAAACAAAATCAATTGAAGTGTCATATCCAACTCCAAAGCTAATAAAAGAGAGTGCGCCATTTCAAAATGGAGAATATGATTTTACAGAATTATATGGAGAAACAACTTATGATAATAGATCTGTAAAAGTTACTTTTGAATATGATGGATTTAAAGCGGCAACAAGAACTAGACTTAATTCTTTTTATACAAAAGTTATTAATTGGTTATATAATTCAGGAGAGAGCGAATTAATAATTGATTATGAAGTTGGAGTATTTAAAGGGAGAGTTGTTGACATATCATCAATAGAAATATTATCAGGTTCAGGAGAAATAACTGTAGAATTTGATTGTTATCCATTTAGAATTTATAAACAAACAGAAGGAAATATTCTTTGGGATGACTTTAACTTTGAACTAGATTATTTACAACAAACCAAGTTTGATGTATTGGGAAATAAAACTATAAATATAATTAATTCAGGTTCAAAAAGAATTACACCAACAGTTATATGTTCAAGTGAATTTGATGTAATTAAAGGTAATATAACTTATAAATTTAACATAGGAACTACAAAGGATTGGAGATTTGTATTAGATAAAGGCATAAATAACTTAACTTTAAATGGTACCGGAAATATAGAATTTGTATTTAGAAAAGAGGTGCTTTAATGTATCAAGTAACTATAAAGAATGAAAATGAAGAAGTAATTATAAATTCAATTTCTACTGATATTGAATCACCAAGATTAATTTCTGGAAGCATCAATCATGGAATAAACACTATAGATAATTTTACTTTTAAAATAGCTACTAATAATATTGGATATAATAAATTAAATGCACTAACTACTTTAGTA
>OLRB01000946.1_pt1 | contig 14190 bp, 8 predicted proteins | sample 1672751 | NCBI WGS metagenome assembly OLRB01 (sample SAMEA3136720, study PRJEB25190) | human gut metagenome | biome: human gut; feature: human-associated habitat; material: faeces | place: Austria | collected 2013
GCGTGGGCCAATGGATCATGTACATGTCCACGTAATCGAGCTGGAGGAGTTTCAGCGAGTTGTCGAAAGCTTTGAGCGCGGAATCGTAGCCCTGCTGGGAGTCGCGCAGCTTGGTGGTGACCCACAGGGTCTCGCGCTTGGTGCCCTTGTTGTATCCGGAAGCGGCGAGCGCGCGGCCCACGCCGGCCTCGTTGTTGTAGCCGGCCGCACCATCGATATGGCGGTAGCCGGCTTCCAACGCGGATTCGACGACGGGGACCACGCCCTCGTCGTCGATACGTAGCACGCCGAGACCGACTTGCGGAATGGAATGACCGTCTTTCAAGGCGATGTCCGGCACGTTGGCGGGGTTGATGTGTCCGTTGGTCATGATGTGCGATGCTCCTTTATTGCTGCGACTACACGCCACTGTACACGGTTATGTGGGTGATGTGCGGCCGGTGTGCAGGGAGCGTGCGGGTAAACGGCATGATTATGACCGGCCTTCCATGTGGGAAAGCCGGTCATAATCATGACAACATCACGCTCTACTCCTGCGACCGGGGCCTCGTCCCATTGTTCCCGGACGCGAATTTGCCTCCAACCACAATGATGCCCAGCGCCATTGCGGAGCCCCTCTTCCCCTCCTCTGGGCACGAATTTGTCCCGGTGAAAACGTCAATCGATTGACGTTTCTACCGGGACAGAAATCGTTGTCCCGGTACGCAATTTCGGCCCATTTTTGAGAACCGGGACAAACCAATTTTCAAAGTCCACATACCCCGACAAGCAGAATCGGCGGAATACCGTCAATCCCGAGATCGACATGTTGTCCCGGTTCGCACATAAAACGATTGACGCTCGTATCGGGGCAACGAGAATTGTCCCGGTACGCGAAAAACGCCCGTTTTTTCAAACCGGGACAATGATTTCTGTCCCGGTATTAACATCAATCGATTGATGCGCGAACCGGGACAGAATCGCATCGCTACGCCGAGACAGCCGCATCTGGCAGACGACAGCCGACAGCCAGCAACTGGCAACCGCATCATAATGCCGAGTCAGTCCTTATCAGGAGCGCTTACGACGCAAAGCAAACGAGACCCCGCCGGCTGCACCGAGAACGACGACCGCAAGACCCACGGCAGTCACCGCGCTACCGGTCTTGCTCAGCACGCCAGTAGCCTTGTTGCCATTCGCACCGTTGGTCTTATCGCCATCGCCATCGTTGTCGCCGATATTGTTCACGGCCTCGGCGACCATGCGAATCTCATCGGCCTGGCCTTGCGGGCTGATGTCGTATTTCTTGAGGTTATCGGCGGTTACTTTACTGGGCACTGTGTTGGAATCGTCGTCGCCATCATCCAAGGTGTATGCCCACGACGTTTCCGCCATGGAACACCGGCAACAACGTGCTCGCGTGGCATGGCGTGTACTGGCGACAGTCACCACGGCGACCCCGCCATGGAACGTGGCACAACCATGCGGGGGACGCTCTATGTGCATTCAGTCATGCTGCCGATGCTCTTTAACTTGCATATCCACGGGGGCGGCACGAGGCAATTCGGCCGCCTTTACCCGTACATCCATGGGGCGGCGAAAATCCCATGGGGCGGTCGGTAAAATTTTACCTTCCGCAGAATAAAGCCATTTTCAACCACCGCCCCATGAGGAATTCACCGCCCCATGGGCCAATCACCACCCCATGAAACAGCTCATTCGCACAGCAACACTATTTGCCGAGCAACACCCGCTTGGCGAGTTCGGGACCGTATTCCGCCAATGCGGAATCTTCCGACGCGATGCTGGCGTGGCCACCATTATGCTCACCATTGTCACCAACACCAACACCAACACCAACACCAACACCAACACCAACACCATCGTCGTTACCACCACCATCGCCAGCCGTCGCAAGATTCTCAGTGAGCTTGGCGACCAGACGCGCATGGGCCTTTTCGTCGATCTTCACGAAAATCGCGAACACAATCAGGCCAAGCACAATGCACACCAGCGGAATCATGAAGGCGAAGGTCTTGAAGATGGTGATGTCCTTGGCCGTCATGTCGGCGGCGGTGGCGGAACCGATCATGCCGGCGGCCACGGCCACGAAGCCGACGAAGCCGTTGGAGAATGCGCCGGCGATCTTGTCGAGCATCGGACGCACGGACAGCGTCACGGCTTCGTTGCGTTTGCCTGTTTTCAGCTGGCCGTATTCAATGGAGTCCTCAAGGCACACGATCACGGTCATCTGAATCTGGGTCTGCGGCAGGTAGAACAGCACTAGTGCCACCAGCAGCAGCGGTATATTCGTGGAGGCGACAATCAGCAGCAGGTAGGCCACGACCATCACGGACATGCCGATGAGGAACAGATAACGGCGGGGCACCCACCTAGTGATGACCGGGAACAGTACCGACATAATCAGACCGCACGCAATAGGGATGACGCCGGTGACCGGGAAAAGGTCCATGCGACCAATCACGTATTTGAACAGGTAGACCATCACGCCACCGGTGGCCACGTTGGCGACGGCGTAGAACACATAAGACAAAGCGGTCCACATGAGCTGGTCGTTGTGAATCAGGGCGCGGAACGCTTCAATCGGGTTACCGTTCTCCTGGGCCTTGGTGCGCAGCGTGCTCTGTTTTTCCTTGACACCGAACACTACACTCAGAGCCGTGAGAGCGCCGAGCAGGGCCACGATGATGATGAACGCGGTCCAACCATTCTGGTTCTGCTGGCCGGCATCGAAGCTGAAGAAGGTGACGATGGGCATCACGGCGATAGTCAGACCGTTGTACCCGAGCGATCCGGTGAAGGTGCCGGCTGCGGTGTAGATGCCGCGCTGATGGGAGTCGGAAGAGATGGAGGGGATCATTCCCCAGTAGGAGATATCGCGCAGGGAGTAGAACACATCGAGCACCACGAACACCACCACGAACAGGACGATGAACAGCGTGGTGTTGACGTTGACCAAGCCGAACAGGCCAGTGTAGACCATGACGATCAGCACGGCGGACACCAGACCGCCGATGAGCTGCCAAGGGCGGAATCGCCCGAGTTTGGTGGTGGTGTTATCCACCAGGTTGCCCAGCAGCGGGTCCACGAAGATTTCCGCGATACGAATGATCACGATCAGCGAGGTGATGATGCCGATGAGCTTGCCCGCCACGGCCTTGTCCACTCCGGAGAACAGCGAGTTGGTCACATAGACCACGAAGTAGGTGCTTAGCGCGTTGTAGAACGCCGACTGGCCGAAGTTGCCGAGCGCGTAGGCCACAAGTCGCGCGGGAGCAATGGCCTCTTTCTCATCATGATGGGATTGCGTAGACGATTCAGTTGATGCCGTCATCAGATACATTCCTCCAGATTCCATGTACGCATATCAGCGATGTTGCGGCAATTCACACATCGCGCGTGCAATACACCGGTAAACCAAAAAAATAATATACACCAGATCGTAGAGAAAACACACATAAAGTTGCTACTTAAGCACAGAAATTAACAAAAAGTCACTAAACGATTGAACGGCGTCTCTTATCGTGGGGGGGGGAGAGATGCACGAACTCGGAGCGGAGTGAACGGCTACCTCCGATGACACATGGGGCCACTCAAACGAGTGACAATTACGAGTTACGACGGGAGATGACAATGTTCCGCAAGGCTCCCCTCAGTCACCTTCGGTGACAGCTCCCCCCAGGGAGGGGAGCCAGATTAGCGTCAGCGTGTGGAGGCGCGGGCGATGACTTGGGATTCGGTGGTGAGCAGTTCGGGTTTGGTGATGCTGCCATCGATGCGTCCGAGGATGCGATTCACTGCCGTGGGAGCTGTCCAGTCAAGGCGGGAATCCATGGTGGTCAGCGGAATCTGCAGGTAGGGGGCTTCCTCGTTGTTATCGAAGCCGATGACCTGCACCTGCACGGGCACCTCATAACCAGCGGTGCGCAGAGCGGTCAATGCGCCGATGGCCAACTGATCGTTCAAGGCAATCACACCGTCGAATGGCACGCCGGAATCAATGAGCCGCTGGGTCACACGGGCACCGGCTCCGATGGTCCAATCCTGATCGGTGTTGCCAATCAGATGAGGATCCAGCTCAAGCCCACGGCGGCGCGTTTCTTCAATGACACCACGCAAACGCAGTTGTGCGTTGCCTTCCACAGCCTGCAACAAAGCGGCCGCGTTATAGTCGTCTCGTGCGCCCACTACAGCGAGGCGAGAAGAACCTCGATCGTATAGGTAGCCTGCCGCTGTTGCTGCGGCGGCAACATCGTCCGGAGTCACGTGGTCGGCAACACCCCATGTGGTTCGGGCACCGACAATAACCAGCGGGAAATCGACCTTCAGGTCTTCGGGCGAAATATCCTCCACCTCGCTCATGGAGAGAATCATGCCGTCTGACACGGTGGAGTTGAAGTTCTTGAGCAGGTCACGCGCTCCTTTGGCCGAGCCCTCTGCATACGTGGTGACGTATACGGAGTAGTCGCGCTGACGGGCGGCCTCGATGGTGCGGTTGGCCAACTCGGCCAGATATGGCGGAATCAGCGAAGGCACGGCAAGGGTGATGAAACCGGTGTGATCGCGGTTGAGGTTACGGGCGGCCACGTTGACTCGGTAGCCGAGGTCCTTAATGACTGTTTCAACCTTTGCACGGGTTTCATCGGTCATACGCCCGGAGCCATTGATCACGTTCGACGCAGTTTTGAGCGATACACCGGCGGCCTGAGCGACATCGCGTAGCGTCACTCGACGCTTGGCTGTTTTCTCGTCGCTCATGCCGCACTCCTCCATCCGGACAACATTGCCATTCTAGCGCGGTTTAGCAGGACGTTTTAGCGATAAGAATGGCGTTGCGGTTCAGCGTATATCCAACGGCGTCAGTCTCGCAACGGTGGGCGATGATGGGATCACCTTCCACACCGTTGACGGCAACGGGCTGCTTCGAACGGTTCAGATAGAAATCGAAGCGGATGGTACCGTCTGAGGATTGGCGGATGGTGTGCAGGATGCGGGGGTCATGAGTCGTGGCTGCTGCGGTCGTAGTTGCGGCGTTGATCTCTCCCCCACCCGGCCTTTGGTCGGGAGCCCTTTCGTCGGAGGGGGCTGTTGTGTTGAGTTCCTTGAGCAAGTGGGTGATGTCGTGGCGGCCAAGATCGCAGCCCACGTAGATGGCGGCGCCTTGGCCGTGGGGGTGACTGGTGATGGCGGGGACGCCGTCGAGCTCCCAGTCAGCAGCGGCTGTACCCACGTACGTGGCAAGCACGCGAGTGTCTGGAGCGACCGAGGTCACGTCATTCTGCCACAGACGTGTCGTGAGTCCATTCGACAAACCGATTTCGGCCGGTTCGTCTTCGGCTTCTTCTCCGAGGATGTTGAATTCTTCGGAGCGGATGCCGAGCATGTCGCGCAGAAGTCCGTTGCCGGCGCCGGGGTATCCGCCGAGACCGATGTGGAAGTGTTCGTCGATCAGGCCGGTGGCATAGCCGACGATGACCGTACCGCCGTTTTCGGCAAAGTCCGCGATGCGACGGGTATCCTCGTCGGACAGGGCGATCACGGTGGGCAGCACGATAGTCTGGTAGCCGCTCCAATCGTAGGCGAGCGGGACCACGTCCGCGCGCGCTCCGGCATCGAGATATCCGCGATACCAGTCGCGTACGTCATGCCAGTGATTGAGTTTCATGCTGGGCAGGGTCTCGGAGCGAGTGGCCCATTCGGATTCCGCACTAAACAGAATCGCCGTGTCCGCGCGCTTCAGTTCCGTGTCTTGCACACCCGCGTCGGACAGCGTCTTCAGCGCGGCGCCGAGTTCGCACACTCCTCGAAACAGTTTCGTATCGGAGCCCGCGTGGGGCACCATCGCGGAGTGGAACGCCTCGGCACCCGATGCGGATTGTCTCCATTGGAAGAAGTTGATGGCGTCGGCACCCATGGCCACGTGGGCCAAGGAGTCGCGCATGAGCTCGCCGGCGCGCTTGCGCATGTTAAGCGGCTTCCATTGGACGGCGGAGGTGGAGTGCTCCATCACGTACCACGGCTTGCCGAGCGCGAGCGAGTCCATGAGCGCGTCCGAGCAGGCGAGTTCGTCCAGATGGGATTCGCCCTCATGGAAGTAGTGATCGTTGGACACGAAGTCCACTTCGTTTGCCCATTGCGCGTAGTCCATGGTGCATTGGTCGGTGGAGACCATGAAGTTCGTGGTGAACGGCTTGCCGGGGCAGATTTCTTCGATGGCGTCGCGTTCGGCCTTGTAGAAGTCGAGCAGCATGTCGTTGCCGAACCGCTCGTAATCCAACTGCTGGGGCGGGTTGACCATGCTGTCGCCGCCCATGTGGCGAGGCAGCAACACCTCGTCGAAGCTGTTCACGTGCTGGGACCAGAAGGCCGTGCCCCACGCTTCGTTCAACGCGTCGACGGTCCCGTATTTGGCCTCGCACCACGTGCGGAACGCGGCCAAGGCGTTGTCGGAGTAGTCGTAGCGGTTGTTCCAGCCGTATTCGTTGCCCATGTGCCAGGCGGTCACATACGGGTTGTCCTTGTAGTGTTCGGCAAGTTTGCGGCACAGGCGCAGCGCGTATTCCTTGAGCACCGGGCTTGTGGGCTGCCACGACTGGCGTGAGCCCGCATTGACCACATGGCCGTACCGATCGATTGGCAGCACCTCAGGATGACGCTCGTACAGCCACAACGGGGCCGTGGCAGTGGCCGATGCCAGGTCCACGGCGATGCCCGCCGCGCCGAGCTTGTCGATCACGTGGTCAAGCCACTCGAACGTGAACTCGCCCTCGCGCGGTTCGATCTTGTCCCAGCTGAAGATGGCGAGGGCCACGGTGTTGACGCCGGCTTGGACCATCAGGCGGATGTCCTCGTCCAGCGTCTCCTCGGACCACTGGTCCGGATTGTAGTCGCCGCCGAACGCGATGCCACGACCGGATTCAGTCAGCAGGGACGGCCACCTGAACGTTCTACGAGTAGTCATATCAATCAAGTCCTTTATTGTACCGGCTCATGGCCGATGCTATGTTGCTGGCGGCGGCCGTTGCTGCGATGACCTTCTTGGTGTTGCGCATGTTATCTCCTCCTGAGCCGTTGGGATTGGTCGTGGCTTCGGGACTTTGGACTTACCTTGGGCCTGGGTTCCTCGCCTGCGACATGCTCCGCTGACGGTCTTTTTTGGGGTGTTTTCTTTGGTACACCCGTGTACCAATATCTATGATGATACACCCGTGTACCAATTTGTCAAAATCAAGCGACACGCCTGATTTCCCGCCAAAACTCGCCACCTCGGGCACACAGAAGAATCTTCAGCCTCCGACATCCACAATTCCGAGAGCGTTCACATTCGTGGATGTCCAGCGCCAGACGGAGCCAGTTCGGCTAGTATGAATAGGCACCACCATAGCTGTATTGAGAGGAAGAGCACATGGCGGGACTGTTTCGGACTGCTTCCAAGCAGCCCAATCCTTTAGGAACAGCCATACGCACCCGCGGATCAGGAAAATATACATTCGGACTGGCTTTGAGTGCGGGTCTTGCCGGATTACTGTACGGCTACGACACCGTCTCCATCTCCGGTGCCATCGAATTCCTGCGCGCCAGATACGGGCTCAGTACTCTCATGGAGGGCCTCGTCGTTTCCTCCATCATGCTCGGTGCCGTCATCGGAGCGGCCACCGCCGGATTCCTTTCCGACCGATTCGGCAGGAAACGTATCCTTATTATCGGCGGCGCGTTCTTCCTCGTTGCGGCTGTATGGAGTGCGCTGACGATAGGTCCCATAGCGCTTATCGTGGCGCGCGTGGCCGGCGGCTACGGCATCGGCCTGACCGCCGCGCTGGCCGTCACATACATCACCGAATCGGCTCCGGCCAACATCCGTGGTCTGCTCGCCTTCTCTTATCAGCTGCTTGCGGTTTGCGGTATCTTCCTGACCAACGTCATCAACTACATCATCGCCTCCCACGGATCAAACGACTGGGATATCGCCACTGGATGGCGCTGGATGCTGGGATTAGGCGCGATTCCGGCCGCCACCTTCCTGCTGGCTATGCGGAGGGCACCGGAAAGCCCACGATTCCTCATTCAGATAGGCAGAACCGATGAAGGTTTCGCGGTGCTCGAGCACATCCTCGGCACCGAACGCGCACGCCTGCGCACCGATGACATCCAAGCCTCGGTCAAACTGGAAACCGAGATGTCGCACGAATTCCATGATTTGTTCCGTCCAGGCCTGCGACGGGCACTCGTCATCGGCATCTTTCTCGCCGTGTTCAACCAGTTCATCGGCATGAACGCCATTTCCTACTATGGGCCGGTGATGTTCTCGGATCTCGGGTTCGCCGGGGACACTCAGTTCCTCGCGGCCGCCAGCGTAGGCGGCATGGAGCTGGTGGCCACCGTGGTAGGCATGTACCTGATCGACACGTTCGGCCGTAAACGTCTTATGGAAATAGGCACCGGCATGATGTGCGTGTTCGCGCTATGCATTTCGGGCTCGTATTTCATGGGCAATTCGCTGCTGACGCTTATATTCGTCATGGCGTTCACCATATCGTTCGCCTTTTCGATGGGACCGATTCCCTGGATTGTGATTCCCGAGCTCTTCCCCACGTATCTGCGCGGTCGCGCCACCGGATTGTGTGTGATGTGTCTGCTGTTCGCCAACTGGATCATCGCACAATTCACGCCGATGATGATCGATGGATTGGGCGGCGGCATATCGTTCGCGATTTTCGCGGTTCTGGATCTGATTTGCCTGTTCGGCATCGTGGCGTTGGTGCCGGAGACAATGGGACGCACGCTGGAGGAAATCGAGCATCTATGGCAGCCGAAAACCGATTTGGCCTACGCAAAATACGCGCTGAGCACGGCTGATGCGAATATCCGCCACGCGGAAGCCACGCTGCGTCGTATTGAAAACGAACGTCAGCAGGCATTGGGCATTATGGATGCGGCTGAGCGGGCTCGCGCTGCGGCACAGCAGAAGATTTTCGCCATAGAGACCGCCAAAAGGGTCGAGGCAGAACGGCTGGAGGCGCAGCGCGCTGCCGAGGAAGCCGCCAAGGCAGCGGCGAATATGGCTGCAGAAGAAGACACGGCAGCGACCGTCTCGGAAGTTACGACGGATGAGAACGTGCCGTCGCTTATGCGGCGTACGAGGGGCGCTGTTCTGGTTGGTAAGTCATCCAGTAGACGGCACGACGGTGAGTATACGGACGGCTCTGCGAACGGCCCTGCGGATGGCTCTGTGGATGGCTCCGTGACTGACTCTGCGGATGGTGCGATGCTGGACGGCGCGGCGGCCGAGGCAGCGGCCAGCGCAGCAGTCGCGGCCTTGGCCGATTCACTGCCCGACGATCCATTCACGCTGGCGAATCGGCCGACTACGCGCAGTGGTGCGGATGATACAGATAGCGTTGATGCCGCAGATGCCGTTGATTCCGCGAATGACGCGAATCGAAACCGCAAGCAGACAAATGCCGTGCAGCCGGCACATATGGCCTCTATTGAGCACGCGCACAGTGCCGATACGCCTCGCGGAGTGTTGTTGCCCAGTGCCGACGAGGATTCCTACAGCGAGCATTCCTTCGCCGAGACGGATGACGACCGCGAGGCTCAGGCCATCGACGCGGCCCTCGACTCTCTGGATGCCCTTATCAGAGGCTGATATATAAGGAAATCCTGTATTGCAGAGTATTGCGGCCTGTGACTGTGCGACTTTACAGATTCAGCACCGCATCGGCAACGCGCATGGCGGATTCACGGTGAGAGACCAGCACCACAGCCACGTCTTGCCCCTTATCCGCATTCTGCTCGCTCTTGGACAGCTCATGAATGGAACGCAGAATGATGGCTTCATTCAAGGCATCCAGACGACTGGTCGGCTCGTCGAAGAGCACCAAGTCGGCATTGCGCAGGAATACACGGGCCAAGCCGATGCGCTGGCGTTCGCCTTCAGACAGTCGGTCGCCCAGCTCGCCCACCTGGGTGTCGAGCCCATCCGGCAGGGAATCGATCAGGTCGAGCACGGATGCCTTGGCGAGGGCTTCGCGGAGTCGGGCGTCAAGAACACCGGCCGCTCCCCCATTGCGAATCTCCGATTCAGGCAAGGCGATAAGCAGATTCTCTCGAATCGTGCCGTCGAACAGGTGGGTCTCCTGACTCATCATGGCCTGAATACGGCGGCGGGCATGCACATCGATTTGCGGTAGCGGCGTGCCGGACAGCGTCACTTGGCCGCGCTGCGGATCCCAATAGCGCATCAGCAGCTTCAGCATAGTGGACTTGCCCCGGCCGGACGGGCCTTGGATACCGAGGATGCCGTGCTGCGGCACATCGAGCGAGAAGTCGGCGAGAATCGCCTCGCTCCCCTCCCCCGGGTACGCGAAGGTGACGCGGTCAAGGCGCATGCCCTCATAATCCGAGTTCGCAGTGCCAGTTTCCACCACGGCCGGCGCTTCGTCCATCAGGCCGAACAGACGACGGGCGGAGGCGAAGGTCTGGGTGAGGTTCGCGGGCAGGGCGGCGAGCGCCAGCGTCGGCCCGAACGAGCTGGCGAGCAGCGCGAAGGCGGCGACCAGCGCCGGGATATCGTAGAGGTTCACGCCGGCAAGATTGATGGCGATGCCGGCAGCCGCCGAGGTAAGCAATGCAACCAGCAATCCGCCGACACCGGCGAACCGGCCGTTGACACGGCTGAGTTTGGCATGGTCACGCCATAGCGCGCGCGTGCGGTCTTCGATGGCCTGCGCACGATCTTCACCCCGACCGAATCGGATGATCTCGTCGAGACCGCGCATGTCGTCGAGCATCACGTTGTCGAGTTCGCCGGCCGCGCCACGGATGGCGGGGCCCAGATTGCGCACGCCGGTGGCGAAGAAGCGCGGCACAATGATGCCGATGATCAGATGGGAGACGATCAGCGCCAACGCCATCCAGGGGCTCAGCGTGGCCGCCACGATGGCGTAGACGATGGTGGTGGTCACGGCTATGGCCACGGGGCTGATGGTATGCGCGAAGAAGATTTCGAGCAGTTCCACGTCGGTGGTGAGCATGGCGATGAGGTCGCCCTTGCCCTTGCCGGCGAGCTTGGCCGGAGCGAGGCGGCGAAGGGCGGCGAAAGCCTTGGAGCGGAAGAGCGCGAGCAGGTGGAAGGCCACGTTGTGGTTCAGATATTGCTCAACGTAGCGCGTCAGGCCGCGCAACACCGCGCAAACAATCATGGCGGTGATTGCACCGGCCGCACTCATGCCCCACACGGGGTTGCCGGCGAGCGCGAATCCGGCGATGATGCCGAACACCGGTAGGAAGGTTGCGGCAAGGTGACCGATGGTGCCGGCCGTGGAAGCCGCGACCATAAGCCCGGCCAGTGGCTTGGCCTCCCCGAGTAGTCGCTTGATGACCTGGAACGTGCTCATCTCGGCCGGAGCTGCAGCCGGAGCTGCGCCCACAGCCGCCCCGCTCCCGCTGGCGGAAGCTGTCAGCGAAGCTGGCTGAGGGTGGTCAGCCCCAAAGTTCTCGATATCCGCCTGAGTAGTGAACAACTTGGCGTACACGCCGCCGGCCGCCATGAGTTCGGCATGCGTGCCGGTTTCCACCGACTTGCCGTGTTCGAGCACCACCACTTGGTCGGCGTGCTCGGCGTTGGCCATGCGATGGGTGATCATGATCACCGTCTTGCTGCGGGATTGCACCAGTTCGCGGATGGTCGCGAGAATCAGTTCCTCGGATTCCGCATCCACACTGCTGGTGGCCTCGTCGAATACGAATACCGGCGAATCATGCAGAAGCGCACGGGCGATGGCGATACGCTGGCGCTGGCCACCGGACAGGTTGGCGGCGTCGGGCTCAATCGTCATGTCAAGGCCGTCCGGCTGCGAACGCACGAAGTCGGCGATACGGGCCTGTTCGAGCGCGTCCCAGAGACGGGAATCCACGGCGTCGGACGCGGCTTCACCGTTCTGGCCGTCATCGGGCAAAGCCATCAGAAGGTTCTCACGCAGAGTACCGGCAAACAGATGGCTACTGGCACCGATCAGGGTGATGGTTCGGGCGAGCGTCTCTCCGGACAGGTCGGATACCTTGACGCCGTTCAGCGTAAGCGAGCCTTGGTATCCGGTCAGCGTACCGGCAAGCAGCGCGGCAGCCGTGGATTTGCCGGAACCGGAGATGCCGACGATGGCGGTGAGTTGACCGGGGTAGGCAGTGAAGGTGAGGTCGGTGAGCGCAGGTGCCGGCGCGGAATTCGTTTGTTGAACGGCGGCACCGGAATCGGCGCTGTCATAGGAATAGCCGACGTGGTCGAAGCTGACGGTGATTCCGCCATCGGCCTTGGTACCGGCCTTGGTACCGGCATCAGTCCCGGCATCGGTACCAGCGGTGGCCGGCAGCGTGGCAGTGCCGTGGGCGGGCTCGGGGGTGTCCAGCAGGGCGAAGATGCGCTTGGTGGAGGTCATGCCGTTCATCGCCACGTGGAAGTAGGAGCCGAGCTGGCGCATGGGGATGAAGAATTCAGCGGACAGCAGCACGATCAGCAACAGTCCGGCGAGGGTGAGCGGGAAGCCCGCACCGAACGGCATCAGGTATTGCAGGCCGTAGGCCAGGTAGGCGAACGCACCGGGCAGGTGGGCGGCGAGCATAATCGGAGACCAGCCGGCGGCGCTGGCTCCTGCGGCGGCCGCGGCGGTATGCGCATACTGCCATAGAGCCACACCAATGCCGGCCGCCGCACCGCCGTAGGCCACGATATCCATGGCGGTCAGCGAGCGCAGCTGGATCTGCAGCACGCGCATGGTCATGACGCGGAAGCCTTCGGCCTTCTTGTCCATTTCGGCGGCGGCACGGTCGTCGGCGTCGAAGTTCTTCAGGGTTTCGAGGCCTTGCAGGTTGTCGAGGAATGCGGCACCCATGTCGGTGTATCGGCCCCAGTATTTTTTGAAGGCGCGGGCGGCGGTCATGGATACGATGCCGGTGACAATAATAATGAGCGGCGCGCAGACGAGCATGGTCACGGCGGCCGGCATGTTGATCGGCGCAATCACGGCGAACAGGGTGATCGGCGCAAGAATCGCATAGAAGAGCTGCGGCAGGAACAGTTCGAAGAAGCTTTGAATCTGCTCGACGCCTTCGCCGGCGGACTGGACCACATCCGAGGTCTTGACGCGCGACCTGTAGGACGGGCCGAGGGCCACCATTTTGCGGTACAGCTTGGAACGCAAAGCGAGCTTGACCTGTTCGGCGGCTTCGGTGCCGAGGCGTGTGGCGTGTGTGGTGGCCAGGTAGCGAACCAGCATGCAGACGATCGCCAAGGCCACGTAAACCATGAGGTCGCCGGCCATCGGGGCGACGGTGGTGCCCGGAACGCCGAACAGATTGGCGGGGCACTCGGAGGCCGAGGCGGCGTTACAGGAGAAAGTGTGTGGGTCGGCTGCGGCGAGCAGTCCTTGCAGCAGCATGACCAGCGAAAGCATGAAGCCGATATTGGCAAGCAGCCCAACCCACATCAGAGCCACTTTGCCGGCTATGAGCTTGCCGAGACCTGGTGCCAATTGGAACAGTCGTTTGTCGAACATGGTTCGCTTCCCCTTGCCGTGTTGTTGCGGTGTTGGTTGCCGTGGTACTGCAGTAGGTCTCGTCATGCATCAGTCGCGGGTGCCACCAATCGCATACCTGCACATACCGATGGCGTGCACTGCGCAATCCTATTTACCTTAGGCGAAAGCGCACATACACGCCAGACCTTCAGCTGAGACGACTGTCACGCTGAGCTTCGTTCCCAAATAAGAAGCCACAGACTCCCCAATGCCGACGCCGCCGATGATGCTGGAGCTGATGACCGGACCCTGCAGGGCCGGGCTCAGCGCGTACTTGTCCTGCAGGAAGTCGATGGCTCCCGAAATGGACACGATGTCATAACCGTAGAGCAAACCGGTTAGACACGGCGTTGTATACAATCCACAAAACCAGACAGACAACTTCTCCATTGCCCACAACGCGCGCAACCTTACGCCAGCGTAATCTAACTCGTCAGAATGGCTCGGGTTGTCAACTTGCCATCATGTTTGTAAGGAATAAACGGCCGTATGCTTACCGAATACACCACGCCCGGCGAATCCATCGAGATCCGCGATGACCAAACTATCTATTCACTGCTCACCGATCGCCTTGCCCGCACCGGCGCGGACACGGTAATCGCCGCCAAGAAAATCG
>OLRB01000949.1_pt1 | contig 14117 bp, 10 predicted proteins | sample 1672751 | NCBI WGS metagenome assembly OLRB01 (sample SAMEA3136720, study PRJEB25190) | human gut metagenome | biome: human gut; feature: human-associated habitat; material: faeces | place: Austria | collected 2013
ATATTATTTACGTCTTTTCTCTCTTTCGGAATATTGTAGAGATGATCCAGACGCAGAGTTATAATATCCAGACCTCTGTTCACCCTAAAGTTCTCACAGATGTTTTCTGCCTGTGACAGTGCACCTGCTCTGATTCCCACTCCGGAAAAGGGTTCTTCTTCCTTTATATCTTCCGTATAATTTCCGTTATAAATTTCGTCAGAAGAAAGAAAGATTAATCTCTTTTTATTGGTCATTGAATAAGATACCAGAATGTTAACAAGATGGGAAATAAAAGGAACTGTCTCTCTTTCCTCTCCATCCCAATGGTAATTTGTATCAAATGCACCCATAAGAATGGTTACATCTGCATTTACACTTTCCAAAATGTCATTCAGATTCTCGCAATCATAAGAAAACTCATATTTTTCAAATACTCTTTCATATTTATTATGTCTATACTTATCTCCAGTCAGCAGACAAACTCTGTGTCCCTCTTTTCTTAATTTCAGGATCATACTGTTTATCAGGCTGCAGGAGCCTCCGACCAGCAGAATATTCATTTTTATACCTTTCTTATCTTAATTTTGTAACTCAAGTATCTCTCAGATACTATTTTCAAAAGATGATTTTTCCGAAAAAACCTGTTCAAAAGCCTGATTAATTTCTTTTTTTACTTTCTCAAAATCAATCTCATGATTACTGTCGTTAATACAGATTATTTTCTTTTTCTGTCTGAGAATACTTCGCACTAATCTGTCATTCGTCTGCTCTGCATCATAATATCCGCATATTTTCTGTACATTCTCCGGAACAAATTCTCCACTCAGTTTCTGATATTCCCGCAATACATACTGGCTCACATCTTCCCTATGTCTGAACGGATGACTGCATACATCAGACAATAATTCCGGTTCCAGCTCCCATAATTTCTGATAAGTACTTTTCTTAAGAGGAGACGGTCCATGTACCGTATAAAACCCTGTAAATCGTTGAAAAGCCAGTTCTAATACATTGTACAGAAAATACATCGGAGGATATCCTATATGAAAATATGCCCATGGCTGCTTCTTTATATTACTGCGTTTATCAAAATACTTCGCCAGCAACATTGTATTATTTAAGTAAATGTATGGCATTGTCGGATCATCCACATTTGCTACATCCGGCTGAAGTGCTAACATATCTATCGGTTTTTCATCTAAAAAAAAATCTTCCATATAAACGGGTTTTAACAGAAACATATCATCATTAAAATAGACAAACTGTTCTGTTAACCCTGGAATTCGATGGAAATTCCATTCAATCGTATGTGAATTAAATGTAGGGAGAAATTTTTGAGGGATAAAATCTTCATGGCAGACAATATTCAATTTCGGATGTTTTGTATTCAGCCATTGAGGAATATGTCCCCATGTGACAAAATGAACCTTTCTCACCCATGGCGCATATTTCTCCATCCCGCGAAACCAGTACCGGAGATTATCCCAATCTCTGTACCGTTCTTTTCTATCATCCGCATTTACAGATATATCCATATCTGTGTGTCCCAGCCTTGCAGCCTTTTCTCTCTTCCATTCCAGGTCATTTCCATCTACCCAGGTAATAACAAAATCTATATCCTGCGTGTTCTTATCTACTTTTCTCATGTATTATTCCCCACATATCACTTTGTAAGCATAAGTATACCATATCTGTTTAGCTTATTACAAATAAAAAAATGCTGTTCTATGAGGCTCTTATACTCACAGAAACAGCATTCCCACCTGTCGTTTGGATTAATTTTATTTTCTCATACAAACTCTGAAGTTCCCGCAAAGCAGAGCGTGCAGGTTGTGGGAATGATAATCCTAAGCACACCGTAATATAACTTCTTTTTCCGATTCAACACTTTCCCCTGGTACTTTGCGCCTTCAGTTTCCTGACCGTTTGCAAGTACCTCTTTGCTTTTTTCCATATAATCTGATTCTGTTTCGTGAATCTGCTGACTCAGTTTTTCGCTGTCAATTACCAGCATCAGTTCCATTATTGATCAGAGTGATCTTGTTTGCTTCTATCGTATCCTTTTCCCATGAAAAAATACGGGATCTTAATCTATTTTCTTCTCCATTTTTTCTCTGTATGACATCAAAAATAATATCTTTCTTTTTCTTAGTTGATTTTTTTTCTGTTCTAGCATATAATGAGCATAGCTAAGGAATGCGGTAAATTCCCATAGGCAAGACGAAAACCCTCAGAGTTGCAGCTCTGAGGGTTTTCTTGTTCGTCACGGTGAACTACTCCGTTTAGGCTGTAGCTGCCTATTTATCCCTATCCAGCCATTTGCATATGTAGTAGCTAACTACACCTGCTATGACAGAGATAAGAAATGCGGTAAATACTTCTCCCATAGGAATTCACCTCCTTTCTGCTGGAGGTTCGGCAGCTTAGGTATTATATCACATATCTTCACTTTACAGAATAATTTTTTTATGTTTTATTTATCCGATGGAATGACCTTTGAAGTTCTTCAGTCGTTGTTTCTGCAGGCACATTTTTATATCCACCGGAGTTTCCCCCAGCTGGATTCTTCCAATATACACCCGCTGATAGTTCTCAATGCTGACGCTCTTTCCTTCGCTTCTCAACTTTTCATAGGAACGGAAACGAACATCACGATAAACAAGGAATCATTGATGCATTTTCTATTTTACGAGAAGCTCTTTATGGATTTTGAAATTCAGTCTGTATCCGATCTGTTTTCTATTCTGTTTAAAATGGAGGGACAGACAGATTTAGAAATTGCAACCTCAAAGGATTTGGCGAATCTATCTGAAGATTCCGATAAACCTGCACTTTCTCTTTCTTCTACTGATCAGACTTGGTTTGAATTATCCTCTGACTGCTCTGATGAAGAAAAAGAACAAATGATAAAAGCTGCTGCCTTTATAAAAAGCTGCCTGCGACATTCCGATAAATAAATCTTTGCACAAAAAAGACAGATGTGGGAATATTTCATTACCTGCATCTGTCTCTTTCTATCCTATGCTATTTTCTACTCATGAATTTCCAATGGCAGCCCATCCGGATCATGGAAAAATGTCATTTTCTTTCCGGTATAATCATCCAGGCGTACCGGCTCTGTTTCAATTCCTTTCCCATTCAATTCTTTTACTGTTTCATCTACACTCTCAACTTTAAATGCCAGGTGACGTAATCCCAATGCTTCTGGATAATTTACACGAGCTGGAGCATTTTTTATGATAAAAAGTTCTATTTCCTGCGGCCCACATGCCAGATCAATCTTGTAATCGTCACGTTCTTTCCGATAATTTTCTCTGATCACCTTAAATCCAAGCAGATCCACATAAAAATGTTTTGATTTTTCATAATCACTTCCAATGATTGCAATATGATGAATGGTATCGAACATAACTCTCTCGCCTCCATTTTTTATATGTTGATATATTTTCTCACAGTAAGCGCTTTATCTTAGGGTGTTGCTAGAATAATAGAATGCTAGTACTTTACTTCATTTTCCTAGCAAACATCTTTTGCACTTCTTCATTCCACGGTGCTAGTTTTTCTAATTTTTTCTGGGCAGTTCTCGCATTTGGACGTTTTTCCAATAAGAAATTTTAATACTTATACACGTTCAGATCATATGCTTTTGCCATCTCAATCATTGTAAAACAGATCGCACTGGCATTGGCTCCGTCTACAGAATCACAGAACAACCAGTTCTTTCTTTTATGTGCTTAAGAACATAAAAGAAAGAACTGGCAATTGATCGATACGATCCGTGGAGCTGAGAATTCAGCGATCATCTACAGCATTGCAGAAACAGCCAAAGCAAATGATCTGAAACCATATGAATATTTTGAACATTTGCTGACAGAGATTCCAAAACATATGGAAGATACCGATCGTTCATTTTTAGATGACTTACTTCCATGGTCAGAAAAGTTACCAAAAGAGATCAAAAAGACAAACAAGAGGTCATGAAAAAATGATCTTTTGTTTGTCTAGGTACGTGCTATTGTGCGTTTACTGATGATCTCATACTGTTCCTGTTCGGTACGTCTTTTTGCTCTCATTGTACTCCTCCATAATTGTAGTAAAGTACTAGCATTTTCATTCATCTAGCAAACGATGGAAGTAAAACACTAGCATCTAGCAATCATTATGACAGGATTTGTGTAGATTGAAAATCCACCCTTAGATAAAGCGCTTACTTTACTTATGAAACCTGCTAGCTAGATCTTAAAAATTTCTTTCATTAAAAAACACCCAAACATTATTAAAACGTCTAGGTGTTTTTCAACCGCAATCAATACGGTTCTCTCTGTAAAAATATAATATCACATAGCGTTAAATATTACAACAAAAAGCTAAAATTTTTTACTATTTATAATTTATCAAATTTATTATACTCTATCTCGCTCTTTGGAAGATTCACTAATAAATCTATATCTTCCATATCAATAATTCCCATTTGTACTCGAATATATTCAAATGCTCTTTCATCTATTTTACTTTTTAAATCATATAATAATACCTTTAGTTCTGATACAAATTGTTGAAACTCTCTATGTGGTAAATAATATTTAAAATACACAAATAAATCAAATAACTTTTGTTCTCGATGTCTCATATACGCAGGTCTAAGCATACGTAAATATGGTTCTAAAATTCTACTCGAATTCCCTCTAAATCTATTCCCATTGGAGCGTGTCAAACAATAAATTCTCTCGTTATGTGCACATGAATTTCTAACCTTTCTCATCCAATGCAAACTTCCTATCAAAAGTTTAACATTTGGATATCCCTTTTCATCCATCATATTATACAATTTACATATTGCATGTGGTACTTGGATTTTACTATAATGTAAAACATCAATAAATGTAGAAAAATTAACCACCTTTATCATAATCCATGTTGGAATTCTTTTATGAGTATCCATATGAAATTTAACATAGTCAAGCTTGCTACGACTTAGTTCACTGTAAGCTTTTGAAATTGTTCCCATCTTATTTTGCAAAGTATATCTTTCATCATATGCCGATGTATCATACCACGAAATCATTCCATTGTTATTACATTCATCAAATTTATATCCTGTCAACGCCCGAACTTCTTCTTCTATTTTTGTAATATATTTAAGCAAAAATGATCTTAAATCTTCATCAAATAACTTAACACAATAAATTTGATCTATACTAGTATCAGGAATATAAATATGTTCTCCATTTTCATTTACAGAACTAACAAACGGATTCTTATACCCATTTATTATATTAAAATATCCAGATCTTACTAGTATATTTTTATTCGTGGTCTTAGCGCATACAATATAATTCTATAACAATTTCAACCACTATAGGAATAACACATAACTATTTTAGCATTGCCTTTCTTCTATCCTTATGTTTGCAGTGTAAATTGAAAATATCATCTTAATTCTATTTTTATTTAAAATATTATATCTATAAAATAACATAATTCCTATTATTATATATAGTATAATCCCTACCCCAATTTTTGCAATAAGAACTTGTAAATCTATATCCGTTTCAAAAAACATTTGCTGTATTATTACAATTAGTATATTTAACACTGCAGTTACTAAAAAGGTACATGCTAATAATGCCGTTAATCCCTCTGTCTCATACATTCTCTCTGTTTTTTTATCTAATTTTTTTATCTGTAAGTAATAAGTGCAATATGCAAAAAATGCAATCCACTGTTTATCTGTTAATTCTTGTTCTTGCTTTTTTATATTAAAGTATTGTTTTGCTTCTTTTTTAACCTCCTCCATTCGAATTTCATTATCAAATAATCTTTTATTAGACAATATTTCTTTTTCTAAATTCATTTTTTCCTTTATATATTGAAATATTACTTGAAATATCATCCCTATCACTAACGATACGCAAAGGAAAACTATTATTGTCCCTGCTTCTAACAATTTATCTTCTGCTACAATTTCAGCTATTTTCTTTAACATAATAATCGCTTGATAATAATTCACTATTCCTAATATCGTAATAAAAATTATTCCAACAATTATTAAGTTGAAAAAATCAAATACACTAAATTTTTCTGTCACTCCATCCATATCGCTACTTCCATTATAAAAATAATAATTTTCTTTAATTACTACTTTTCAAAATTTTATCACATACAACTTTTTCTAAGTTCTGGTGGTAAAAAACGATCTATTTCTTCTTCCTTATAAGAATATCCTTTTTCTTTTGCAAATGCATCTGCAGCACGTTTTCCAGCTCTTTCAGATACTATCGGTGCATTAATATAAAGTTTGTTCAATCGTTCCATAATGCTCTTATATCTATCATTTAAACTTTTGACTTCTTCATTTCTCATGCATATATCGGTAATAACTTGCAATAGTTCGTTCCTAATTACAATAAAATTATTAGCAGCATCTTTATGTTGTTTTTGCAATGATTTTAAATCAACATTTTTAAAATAAGCCGTTATTGCAACCGTAATAAATGATAGCACGAACGTAATAAGTTTTAATACAAAGCTATCTTTGTTTACTACAATTGATGTTACTCCACAAGAAGTCAATGTTGCTACAATTATATTAACCGTCTCAAGAAAATTTTTTCTTTCTGAATAAATATCAGCCTGTTTTTCTTGAATTTTGTGCGTCCATACAACGCTTGCATAACTTTGACGCACCACATCTAATAATATTTCATATTCTTTCGTATTTTCTGCATTGTTCATCTTCTATTTCTTCCTCTTCATTTTCTCCATACACACTCGTTTGCGAAATCAAAAAAGATTGATCCAATCCCATTCTTCTTATTTTATCCAGCCAGTTATAAATCATTGTCTTAGAATAAATATGTTTTCCATTTTCATCCATTTGTCTTTCAAGTGCAAGTGCTATTAATGCATATTCATTCTCTAGCTTTATATCAAATACTCCTTGATCATCTGTATTTATAGAAGTCCAAATTTGAGCAGAATTATTTAATTTTTCATAATCAAATGTCAGACCTTCATTATAAAATTGTGTGATTGGATGTTCATCATATCTGGAAATTGTTCCTATCATAAAATTAGATGATGGGTTTGTTTCAATTCCTATACCACGTTGTGCTATTTCCCATTGCATCTTTCTCTGTACTTTCTCAACAGCTTCAATGTATTGCAATTCTATTCTCTTATCTATTTTTACTCCACCGGCTTTACGTACATCGGCATTATAATGATAAAAATGATATAAGATGACTACTTCATTTCTTTCTCTAATAGAAAAATCTTCTGGAAATAATTTATTTGTTCCATGCAATTTATATTGACTTCTGTCACTATTGTCGTTGTAATAGTATCCTTTTACGTAAAGTTCTGGATCATCTCCTCGTATTTTCCATGCATCAAAATAGTCATGAATATCAAAGTTCATATTTCCTTTATGGCCGTTTTTACCCATACTTCTTTGAATTGCTTCAATATAATCACTATCCATATATCGCGTATAAACTTCTTCGAAATATTTTCTATATTCAGTTTCCAGCCAATCTTTGAAATTATCTTGTCCATCTATGTTATATCTAATAATTGCATAATAAAGCCATACAATATTATCCAGATAATCTTGCTTAGACAATGATATTATATATTCTTTTGATTTATACCACTTTTTTACATCAATCCCTAATGCTAATGCATGTCCAATTCTATCACCACAGTCCATATTTAAAAATACCACAGCTTCATCAATAGCTCTTAACCCATCTACGATATCTAAGAAATCTTCCCCTGCATGATATGTTACTCTAAGTTGTGGAATCTCTTTATATTCCTTTGGAGTATAAAGAACACTTGTATCCTCATGAAGCGTACGAAATGCAGGTGCAAAAACTTCTGGCCTGCACCCTATCTCCGCTGCTGCCGCGTCAATTCCACATACTCTCTGTGCGATATCTGCATATTTTTCTCTTAACTTTAAAATTGCTAATGTTTTTCTACGAACTTCTTCTCTAAGCTGTGAATGTCTATAATTGCAGTAAATATTACTTTGAATTTCTCTGTCATTATCCTGCTTTTTGATGAAATGTAAAACATAATAATAATTATTTCTAAACTTTTTATCCGGATCAATTGATTCATCTAGAAATCGAATTTCCCTGCAAAGTCTTTCAGCAGTATCATATGGTGAAAATCTTACTTCCAGCTTAATCACATTTTGTTCAAAACACGAAGCAACTGCCATATGTGCTTTGGTCCGTTCCAAAAATGCATCCCTTAAAAAATATCCTGAACGATTCTGATAAATTGAAAAATTCTCAAATCCAACCCATTCATTTGATTGAACCATTTCTCCACGTATCTTTTCTTTCATCCTAAGATATACATAAAACCAATTATATAATCTTGGTTTAAATTTTAATTTATTTTCCCTTACATAACGGAACATTTCATATAAAAATTTTCGTTCTCCTGCCAAAATATGATTATGCCTATGTTCTCGTAATGAAAGATTATCAACTGGCACATAATTAAGCATATAATCAACATTATGTGAGTTCATCTTTCCATAACTCATTTCATCAATAGCTCTCTGTATCTGATCTAGATGTGCCAACATAATCTCATAGTTGTCTAAATAAAATAACACCTTTTGCTGTGCACTATCATTCCAAAGTTTTCGATACATTTCTTTCGAAAACACTTCTCGACATTTGCTTAATTCTATATCGTCTTCTTGTTCTAAAGCATATTTAAGCAGTCTATCAAGGCCATCTCCTCGCATAATTTCTGGAAATTCTATATTCTTTGTATAAATATTATGTAATGCAAAACTATATTTCTTTAATAAATTTGATTGTTCAACAAAATCAAATATCTCTTCTATATTAGAAAATATTCTTTTATCACCAAGGATTTTACTCGCCTTCTCCCCTAACTCATGTATCCAAGAGAATAACAACTTCTTATCTACATAATACTTTCCAATATTAATTTCCTGTTCTGTTAAAACAGAACATAAATATACTCTTATTAGTGCAGCCTGAATACAATTCTTTTTGAAGCTATTCTCATATTTTTCTTCTCCGCCAACCATATACATTGTTCTGGCATCATTATCTAACCTATGGAAATCATTACTCTTTTCTATTACATCCACATGATTCATCATCCAAATCCATGTGATGTAAAAATATGGTGCTGATCCCCACAAATGAAAATGATTTTCTGCCATGCCTCTTCTTGTAAGGTTTCTTAGCTGTGTATTATTATGTCCTATTACAACAGGCCAATCAAAATTTTTACATTCCTGTCCTCTTGCTAAATCCTGTTCCGCTCTAAAAGCAGTTACAAAAATTTCTTCCCCTAAATCTTGAACAAGCATTCTCCATCGTAATATGTTTTCATAATGTACAAGAATCTCATTATTCTTAATTACAAGCATTTTATCGGAAAATAAAAATATAGCATCAAATACAGAAATCCCTTTCATACCTTTTTTGTCTGAAAAAAATTCTCCATATTTTCTAAAAAAATCTTCCATACTTTCCAGGATATTCCTAGTTTCCGTATCACTATGAAAAGACATATATTTATGTACTTCCTTTGAAAGGAGGTCTCTGTTTAGATTTATAGCTTCTTTATCTCCAGTCAGAAAATTTTCGTATGGCAAACGTTTTAAGATTACTTTAAGTATATAAATCAGTTCATTCATTCAATACTCTCTTTCTTTTCAACTAGGCCATCATCAAATCTAACATCTGATCTTCTAATGAATTTACTTTATTCTCCTCTGTAAAAACCATACTTTCAATATAATTATTATACATTTCTTTTTCTTCTTCTGTTGCACTTTTTACTCGCTTAATAAAAGGACAATTTTTAAAAATATTTCCAAATTTATCTTGTTGATCTAAACTCTCCAATCTATCATATACATTATCACTTTTTATTAATGCATCTTTTATGTCTCTTAAAAGAATTAAAAAAGAATCAAACAACTCATTTTTCTCTATTGTATTTCCATGAAGTAATCTCTTATCTCTTACAAGACGCTTAAACATATTATAATATATGTCAATTGCATATATTGGAACTATCATTCCTCCTGATTCTTTTTTCCATTCATGCATTTCTTTATAAAAATTTGCTTCACTAGATAATATTAATTTCTCTAGTGTCTCATCAATTATTTCTTTTTCATCCTCAATATTATTATAATTAGTCTCTTTTATAATCACCTCTAATAATTGTTTTATAAAGTAGTACAGTTTCTCATCAAATTCAAATATAGAGTTTATAAAATTCATAATATTATAATCTGATTTTCCTGTCAGATAAAAATATTCTTCTTTCTCATTCTCATCCCCTTTTTTACGAAATCCGATTGCTTTCATAGATTTTTGTTCTTGATTATCACATTCTTCTTGATTCATATTATCTTTCTGATCCGTACTTTTTTCATCGCTATTGTCTTCTTCTTGACCCCTACTTTTTTCTTTATCTTTATTAATTTTTTCTTTTTTATTAAACATCCAATTCCCATTTGATAGAAATAATGTTAGTATAAATTCCCATTCCATGTTCTTTAGTAATTTAATCAAGATATTTTTAATATCTGTCTCTTCTGCTTTTATCTCACTTAAAATCATTTTAATATTGTCAGACAACCTAAATCCAACATTGTTTTGACAATCTTTTTTAAGAATTTGTTTTACACAACCTGCGAAATAGGCGTATGTATATGTTGTTGTTCCTCCACCATCTATTTCTTCAACCTTTTTTTCTAAAAAAGGAATTAACGATTTAGACCAACTACCTCCAACTGATCCATTTATAATTTCTTTTATTATTTTATAATTACGATTATTATTCTGTTCTTTTAAATCTTCTTCGTCTTGACATTCACATTTATATCTATAAAAAATCTTAGTTAATGTTAAAGAATACATTTCTAAAATTGCATGCACTAATTTCTTATCATAAACATAAGTACGTCCAATCCAATAAAGAGCTCTTAACAATTCACCATAACTATATCCAAATCTACTGTAATCCGCCCTAAAATACTTCATTTGATTTGAAGGATTCTTACATTGATCATAATACTGATGAAAAAATTCATTAATAATACATCTTCCTCTTCTAGCAATATGAAGTTCACTCAGCCATATAAAAAATTTACTTTCATTATTTTGCAAAACTTCATCTGCATATCGAAATAATAAATCATCCATGGCCCTTCTATGATTAAAATCTAATGTTTTCAGAAAATCTTCCGAATTCTCGTTTCCAAGTTCTTTCATGTATGTTCTGTATATTTTCCAATTATTTAAATCTCTCAAACTTTCTGGCTCTAGAAAATGTCTTTTCTTTCCTTCCGTATCATAACGGACTCTCGTTTTTCTCCACGCTTCTAAAAAGATATTTTGTTTAACAGAATACACATTTTCTATATTTTTATTATCTCTTATTTTCACAGTGTGGTTTTTATCATAATCCATTTTTTTTAATGATGGCAAATATACTCTAGAATAAGGTGGTAATGCCTTTCCCATATATTGATCTGCAATATCATCTACATATCTATTTAAGTCCTCTATAAATGTTTCACGACTATTTAAAATAATACTCTGAAAATGTTTTTGACAGCATAATTTCATTTGTTCATGATTTACTGCTAAAAGTACTATCAAACGTTTTACTTTCAAATATCGCTGTATTTTTTCTAAAATTTCAAATCCTGATTCAACATTCATATCAATATCATCAATTGAAACCACCAGAAAAGTCTCATAGCGATCACGTTCATTATATCCATATTCACAATAACTTTTTACCTGTATATATTTTTCTATTAATTTTTCAAATTCCTGTTTAATATCAACACTTCTTGCTAAATCTCGAAGATCTGATATTGCAGCTTCTGATGAATATATATCATCAAAACTTCTCTTTTTAAGATTTAAATGTTTTCTATAAATGCTTGAAAACATTTGATATAATTCTCTCTTTTCGTATATCAATGCTTCTGAATTTGTATTTTCATTATCCTTTAGAAACTCATTAAACATTTTTGCCAAAATTGCTTCAAATATATCCTCTTTTGCTTCTAATAATGATGCATCAATTGAATCAATTCCCAGAAATCGCACTTTCTTATTACTGCCATTTAACCGAACAATATATTCACTATCTTCATTTTCCTCATTGCAATTATCTAATAAAGATTGCATAAAAGAGCGCATGGCTGATGACTTTCCTGTTCCACGTCGCCCCATAAATATTATAATATTGTCATTTGTTTCTTGAATTCCAGGTTCTTCATCCTTTTGAAGTTGTAATTCTATCTGTTTTTGAATAATCATATAAGCCCGCTTATATACTCGATGAAATAATGATTTTCCAAAACAATTTCTTCGTTCACAAACTTCTCCATGATAAAGTTTTGAAATAACAGTTGCTTCTGAATATTCTTTTTCATTTGTATCTTCCATGGCACTCTTCTCCCCTATAAACTTATATTTCCCTTACGATATCACTTATCTTATGACTTTCCATTTTATTTCTAAAATACCATACATATATTTCCTTTAAATTATCATTAAAAATAAAATTATTCATAAATTTACTTTTTCTAAAATCTTCTTTCTCTATTCTTTGTATATCTTCCTCCTCTATTGGCGTAATTCCTATTATTACTGATACATCTTGTGGAATCTTATTTAATATTCTTGCACATTTATAATAATATTCTAGTTCTAAAGGTTGAAACCATTGTTTATTTACTCTTTTCCCCATCATATTATAAATTTCAAAAAACGCTTTCCAAGAATCTATATAATTTTTTTCATAAAATTTCTGTGATGCATGTTTAAACAACATTCGATAACTTTTTGGAACTATTTGTTTCATGATTTGATATAGTTTCCATGCTCTCACATTATTATGTTTATCCACTTCATAATAATGTGCTAATGCATAATATATAAATGCACTATATCTATTACTTCCTTCTTTTTCCAATGCCTTCTGCATATATATTTCACCTGAAATATTCAATTCTTCTTTGCTTAATCCTATTAATCCTGCCAATACATTTCCCATAGTAAATTTTTCGTCAGTAACTGACATATCATGTACTACTTTCATTATTTTTTCATCATCAAATGTTCTACTTATTTTCATAGAAACATTAATTCTGTTAATTTTTCTAGCACAATTAAAATAAGCAAATCTACAATGCACTAATCCTGCCACTTCTTCATTATCATTATAAATATTTCTTAAACAATTACTTAAAACTTCAATCTGAATAAGTTTCATTTGCTCATCTAACTGATTCAAAAATATATGTGTTATATAATTATTATATGCAAAATCCGAATTCACAAATGCGCTATATAATTTCTTGAAATCTTGTTTCCATTTTTGCCCCCAACCTAAAACCAATGGAATTTGTAACAATTCTTCTTCTATTTGCCTACCATATGTTATCCGTTTATCTTTACTTGACAAATCTATTTCTGCTTTTGTTGCCGAATTCATAACATCTATCTTATATCGAGCCTTAAGATTTTCTAACTTTTTAATATCTTTACTTAATACTATATTAAAATCCACTATATCATTATCATCTGCAATGTTATCATATTCTACAACAAATTCGTTCACATACACACCACAAAGCATCCAAAATTCTTTGATATATACACCTTCAACTACCTGATTCTCCTTTCTGATAATGCGAACTGAGTATAAATTTTCCATCTTTCCCCTCAGCTTTCTATTGTTTTTTTCTTGATATAATATATGCCTTTTTAGTTACTAAGATTATCTTTTTCATTCTTTCTCCTTTTTATTTAATATCCTCACTAATTATAAATTTATAACATTAATCCTTTTTTATTCGTACTATCATTCTCTATTTTTTTACAGTTTTATTGCTTATTCAATAGATAGCATACAAGTAGCCAAAGTAATGTATTAATTTCCAAACACATCACTTTGGCTACTTACTATATTTTACTTATCCCAAAGCTTCTCCGCATAAACCCCATCAGAAATTAATTCTTTAAAAGCCTCCTGCACAGTTTCTTTATCTTCCTTATATGTAACTCCAAACCAACGATCCTGTGTCTCCAACACCT
>OLRB01000951.1_pt1 | contig 14079 bp, 10 predicted proteins | sample 1672751 | NCBI WGS metagenome assembly OLRB01 (sample SAMEA3136720, study PRJEB25190) | human gut metagenome | biome: human gut; feature: human-associated habitat; material: faeces | place: Austria | collected 2013
GCCCTCCACGAACACGGTCTTGCCGTCGGGCAGATGCCCGACCGCTTCGGCGCCGTAGCCCATGCGCTCGATGGTGATGGTTTCGGTCATGTTCACACTCATTTCTTTTTCGGGCCCATTCGGGCGATAGTAGCGTATAATCGATAGATACGCCCTAGTAGCTCAGTTGGATAGAGCGTCTGCCTCCGGAGCAGAAGGCCACAGGTTCGAACCCTGCCTAGGGCACCATTTGCATTTTGCACGAACCCGCTGGACGTCGAGTCTGGCGGGTTCGTTGTTTTCGACGTCGTAGTCCAGCGTCACGAGCACCTTGTCGTCGGACGCGCTCACCTGCCAGTCGAAAGCCTTGATCAAGACGCCGGAGCAGAACGCGGAGCCCGGCAAGACAAGTTCACCCGCCAGACGAAAGCCTTGATCAGGGTCGCATCGTCGAGGCTCGCGCCGCTTCGTTTTAAGCCTGCTGCCCCTGCGCCCCATCGCCGGCGTCCAGGAAGATCTTGCGGGTGACGAAGTTCCACACCATGACCACCGCGGTGGCGAAAATCTTGGTGATCAGGTAGTGCACGCTCAGAAGCTCGACGCCCGCCCACATGCACGCGTTGTTGATACCCAGGCCGATGACCGACAGCACCACGAAGATGATGAACTCGCGGCGACGGGACATGCCTTCTTTATGGGTGAACACGTAGCGCATCGACGCGACGTAGTTGAACACCACCGACACCGTGAACGAGACGGTGGCGCTGACCAGGTAGTTCACGCCGAACGCCTCGGTAAGCAGGGCCAGCAGGCCGTAGTCGATGATGAACGCGATCACGCCGACCACGCCGAACTTCATAAGCTGCGCGATAAGCTTCTTCACGCAGGGCTCCTCTCCATCGCAAGCGGGGGCATCCCGCATCCGCCGGCCTTCGAGCAAGGCCCGGCTCGGTACATCCACAAATGCCGTCGCGCACGTCGCGTTGCCGGCTTGAACGCCGGAGCATGGCACCGGCAGCAGGCCGAACGGCCCGTGCGCAAGGCGAAAAACGCTCTCGGCGCAACCTGACGATTATGGCACCCCTTGCCCCATCGGCACAACAATCCCACGCCATCCGCGCATATACTGCGGAAAGCGCGGCATTCACGTAGCGAAACCGCGCGGTTTCGAGTAGCATGCTTAATAATTGTGCATTCAACTTTCACGAAGGAGCGCCCGGTGACTGAAACCGACAAGGCCGCCCTCACGGGCAAAGGCGTGGCCGTCATCATACCCTGCTACAACGAGGCCGTCACCATCGGCAAGGTGGTCGACGACTTCCGCCGCGTGCTGCCCGAGGCGGCCGTGTACGTCTACGACAACAACTCCTCCGACGGCACCGGCGACATCGCGCGCGCCCACGGGGCCACGGTCAAGGTGGAGCGCCGCCAGGGCAAGGGCAACGTCGTGCGCCAGATGATGCGCGACATCGACGCCGAGGCCTACCTCATGGTCGACGGCGACGACACCTACCCCGCCGAGGCAGCCCCGGCCCTGCTCGCGCCGCTTTTCGCCGACGAGGCCGACATGGTGGTGGGCGACCGCCTGTCCAACGGCACCTACGGCGAGGAGAACGACCGCGCCTTCCACGGCTTCGGCAACGACCTGGTGCGCTTTTTGATCAAGGCCATCTACGGCTTCGAGTTCTCCGACGTCATGACGGGCTACCGCGCCTACAACAAGGTGTTCGCCAAGACCATGCCCGTGCTCTCGCCGGGCTTCGAGATCGAGACCGAGCTTTCCATCCACGCCGTCGACAAGCGCTGGCGCATCGCCGAGGTGCCCATCGACTACCGCGACCGCCCCGAGGGCTCGGAGTCGAAGCTGTCCACCTTCTCCGACGGCTTCAAGGTGCTCATGATGATCATGTCGCTGTTCAAGGACTACAAGCCGCTGGCGCTGTTCTCCTGGGTGGCGCTGCTGTTCGTGGTGCTGGGCCTGGTCGCCGGCGTGCCGGTCATCGCGCAGTTCGCCGCCACGGGCCTGGTGCCCAAGCTCCCCACGGCGCTTCTGGCGGTGGGCCTTGTGTTCGTGGGCCTGCTGTGCTTCGCGTGCGGCCTGATCCTAGACACGGTGGTCAAGGGCAACCGCAAGCAGTACGAGATCGAGGTCACGGAAGCCTACGAGCGTTACAGAATGCGATAAATCGGCAGGAACACACGAGGGGCATCAGCTTATGCTGATGCCCCTCGCACAAATTCTTGATTGCCTATCTGAACTATAAATATTTCGGAACAATGAACGAAGCTTTCGGCGTAACACCAATCAATCTGTAGTTATAGCCAATGGTAATGCCAATACTCTCAGCCCAATTGGTGCTCGTGCAATACTGATGCGTCTTTCCCAGCGATGCCGCGTCAGGATTCCAACGCATCTCGTAGACCGTTTCTTGACCATTGTACAAATAGAACTTCGCAAGCTTTTCAGCAGCACCCTTCAAAGCAGCATCCACACTGTTCCATCCGTAATAACGCGCGTAATCGTAAGCCGTATTGGGGTTTGAGTCATAAGCTCCCCACCCAATGAAATTGTAATAAGTACCCGCAGGGCAATTCTTCGTATAGGTCTTTCCGTCACTCTTGATTGTTGCGTTCCCCTTAGCAAAGTACTTGCCATTAGCCTGAGCCGATGTGCCCCAACCGGTTTCAATCATCATATGGGCCATCAGATACATCTCGTTGATGTTCGCAGCCTTTGCGGCGTCAATGATCGCCTGGCCGCGTCCATGAAAGACGCCTTGTCTGCCCTTCTCGGTATTATCGATAATACGATTCATCTGGCTTGCGCTGACCTGGCCCGTATATCCTCGACAGTCCATGAACTGATAATACGCATTTGAGTTCGACGACACCGCATTAGGATTAAGGGTATTAGCAGACACCTGGTTTAGATTCGCAATATACGAAAGCGAATAAGGGTAAAACACAGTTTTTGCAGCGCCTCCCTTCGCGACAGCGTCAAACATCCAACGCTGGGCGGAGGAGCCGTTGGCGGAGTAGAGCTGCAGGACGTTGCCGTTCCTGGCCGATCCGCTGGGCAGGTCCACGACCAGTCCCTCGTCGAGAGCGCTCACTAGCTTGACGCCCTTTCCGTCGCTCACCGCAACCCACTTCTGGGCACGCGTGCCGTTGGCGGCGTAGAGCTGCAGCTTGGCCCCGGAGTAGGCGTTTCCTCCGGCAACGTCGAGGACAAGGCCCGACTTGGCGCTCTTGATGGTCAGGTAGCCATCCGAGCCGACCTCGACGGTCCAGCGCTGGGCGTCCGTGCCATTGGAGCCGTACACCTGCACGGCGGTGCCGTTGGAGGTGCCGCCGTTGACGGCGTCTAGGACCGCCGACGACCTCACGGCCGAGCGCACCTCGTAGGTGCCGGCGGCCACGGTGCCCTTGCTGGAGGCGGCGAGCGCGTCGAGGCGCTGGCGGGCGGTCTTGGCGGAGGAGAAGGACCAACGCTGGGCAGCACTGCCGTTAGATTCCCATGCCTGGACAACCGCGCCATTGAACGCATTGCCGTTTGCCACATCGATTGCCATGCTGGAATCCATCGCAGACACCACCGTGTAGGTACCGTCGCTGTTCTGCTCCATGCACCACTTCTGTGACATGCCCCCAGTGTAGCTACGCTGCGTCACCTGCTGACCGTTCTTCAAATCGGCCCATGTGGTATACAATGTCAAATACAAGTCAGATTTACTATTCTGAATGGTGTAGTAGCCATCACTGGTTTTCTGGATCTTGAACCTTTGCGCATCGGTACCGTTGGAGCTATACAGTTGGATACCGGCCCCCGCACCCGTCGACCCGTCCGCCACATCCATGACAAAGTTGCTTCTCAAGGCAGAGCTAGCCATATATGTTCCGGCCTTGAATGTGTCCTTATAAATCTTGAAGTTCTTGGTTACGGAGCCGCGGTAGTTGCCTTTTCCCTTGATCGTCACCGACGCCGTGCCAACGTTCACATTGTTGCTGTAAGAAAGCGTGTAATCCGTACCTTCCTTCAGCACCGAGCCAGCTGCTACAACCGTAGGCTTCGGCTCCTGCGCGCTGCCGGTATAAGCCCTATCGGAAACACGGGCCTTCACGATTGCGGAGTCCAGCCTAATGGATGTATCCGAAAGCGAGACCAAGCGGCCATACACGCGCTCAGCGGTTTTGCCATTCATGTTCTTGATATCCGTAACTCGGTCATAACCGATAGGGTCGCCCGCATCAATGGTAACGCCATTACCGCAGTAAATGCCAACGTGGCTAATGTAATCCAAGCTTCCATACGTGCCTTTCCAAAACACGATGTCGCCCGGACGTGCGTCCTTTTCACTAATCGGAGTACAGTAGTTGTAGTACAGGCTCGCCGCACTCGTATAGTCGGAGTTGATGTTCATGCCGCAAACATGGTTATATACCCAGTTCACAAAGCCCGAGCAGTCGAAGCCACCGTCACGATACAGGTCCTTGCCACCCCATACATACGGAAGGCCAACGTACTGATCGGCGTATACGAGTACATCAGCAAACGTCGCAGAGGAATAATCTCGCGCACTGCGCATCATCAGCTTCGAATACGCCTCGTCAAGCTCTTCTTCGCTTGCGAAATCCTCAACAGAGGCTTCGATATGAGTCTCGGCATTCGTCGGCGACTGAGGGGCATCAGCACCTGGGACCGGCGCAGAATCACTCGAAGGGGCTTCTGCGCTTTCCGACGTGCTGTCGGCAGTCGATTCGGCACCCTTAGCAGGCGCTGCTTCATCTGCAGCACCAGACTCCGACTGCGATTCGGTATCCGCTGCAGACTTCGCCTGAGAATCAGAATCTACGACTTCACGCTGATCTTTAGCAGCTTCCTGAGATGCCGAAGCCGACCCTCCTGCGTTCTCCGCCCTATTCTCATCGGCGTAAGCGACGAGACCCTGTCCAAACAAGGGCAACGCCAACGTGAAAGCGGTTAAAACCGATACTGCCTTCTTTGTAAACTGCCACTTCCCCACATCAACCTCCGTCTATGCCACATCGAAAACCGTTGCCAGGCAAACACGCATTCCCATCCCGTGCTCTAGCCAACAAGTAACCGAACTCGCAAATTGAACCCCCGCGACCGATAGCGCGCGAAGCTCTAATAGCAAGCAAATGAAACAACCGTCGTTCATAACGAACAGCCATTATTATGTCACTTGAGCAACCATTTCGAAAGCTGGATGGGGTTGTTTTTGTACGACGGCCTGCGATATTAGTCGACCCCCCGTCAATCACTAATGCCGGGAAAGGGACAACCAATCGCAGCGCCTTCACCAAAAGCAACCACAGCGCCTTCCTTATGATATTTGGCGCCCAAAAGGCAAATCTACGCTACCATTGAGCTATCGCAATAACGTTAGCAACGCAGCGACAACGCGCTTCGTTGCCCCATCGAAGGAAGAACATGAGCGAATCGCTTATCTCGGTTATCGTACCGATCTATAATGCTCAACCCTACCTGGAGCAATGTCTCAACAGCATCGTTGGGCAAACGTACAAGAACCTGGAGATAATCCTGCTCAATGATGGCAGCACCGATGACTCGCTGACGACCATCCACCGCTTTGCCGGCGACGACGCGCGCATCAAAGTTGTCGATAAGCAGAATCAAGGCTACGGCGCAACTTGCAACCGCGGCATAGCTGAGGCAACCGGCACGTGGATCTCCATCGTCGAGCCGGATGACTGGATCGAGCCGGACATGTACACCGACATGCTGGCTTTTGCCGCAAAGTTCGAAGAAGAAACGCCGCTCGACATCGTGAAAACGCCTTACTGGCGCATCTGGATGCCCGACACCGACGAGGAGCGGAAGATCAATTGCAGCTACAAAGGCCGCATCGAGCCGGCGCAGCAGCCGTTTGCCATCACCGATGCCGCGCATCTTCTCTGCCACCATCCGTCCATTTGGTCGGCAATCTACCGCAAATCGTTCCTAGACAAGCACGACATCCGCTTCAGGGAGATTCCGGGCGCCGGCTGGGCAGACAACCCGTTCCTGATCGAAACGCTCTGCCAGACCGACCGCATCGGGTACTTCGACACCGAATACTACTGCTACCGCGAGGAGACACCGGAAAAGTCGAAGAACTTTGCCCTCAACAACACGTTGCTGCCTCTGGAGCGCTGGAACGACATGATGGACGAGCTCGAACGCCTCGGCATAACCGATGAGCGGATCTTGCGAGCGCACAATAGCCGCGGTTTCACGTATCTGTCGGGCATTATCGAAGAGGTCGATCTTACGCACGACAATGTACGGAAAGCTGCCAAGCATATGTTTGAACGCATGGACGCCGATTTGGTATTCACTGACAGCGAGCTCTCGCCCGGAATGAAGCGCCTGTACGCTGACCTGCGTGGCATCCCCTGCCCGAAGATCAACCCTCTCCCGTATACAAAAAGCTTGTTTAGCGAAGGTGTGTACAATCTGAAAAACACCGGTGTCAGAAATACCATACGAACGTTCAAATACTACGTCACCAAGAAGAAGCGCCGCGAAGGAAGATAAGCGGCAAACGCCACTCGGCCCAACCAATCGGTTGGGAGTCGTATAGGTTTGAAGAGTTGACGCCTACGCCAAGTGCATTTTATCGTTCGCAGCCAACGTTCGCGCCGCAAAACCAAGGAAGATGACCAAGGATCCAAACCTCGCAAACGACCAGAGAGACACAACGGCTCGACACCGCGAAGGTTAGAACAGTCAAATATCCCTCATGTATTGCAGCTTAATCAAAAGAGTTAACCACCATCGTATGGCTCACGAACTGCGGGTCGTCTCGCCAGGATTTGATTTTGCCCTGGGCCAACGTGGCCGGCAAATCGATGATGCGCTGGTTCGAGGATCCTCGAAAACGCAGCGTGATGTCGTGATGCGCCTGCACAAACGGGCCATCCACCAGCACATCGATAGCCGCCAGCAAACGATCGGTCACCTCGGTATGACGCAGACTCTCAGGATTCTGCAAATCCTCAAGCAAATCGCCCGTGTAACACCAAATCGTCTTCCCGGGATACGCCTCACGCACACGCTCGACGAAATCGACCAAGGCGCGCTGGTTTTCCGGCTCCATAGGCTCGCCGCCCAAAAGGGGCAAGCCATCAACGTATTCCGGCGCCAGGCTCTCGACGATCTCGTTCTGCACCTCAGGCGAAAACGGCTTCCCCGCCGTGAAATCCCACTGCTCGGGGTTGAAGCAACCCGGGCACCCATGACGACACCCCGACACGAACAGGCTGGTGCGCACGCCCTCGCCGTTGGCGATATCGAAGTATTTGATCTCAGAGTAATTCATATCCCACCAGCCCCATTCGCATAGCACAGCAGCGGTATCAACAAGTTGGTTGCATCCATCATGATTCTTCGCCCCGCTACGCGCAAGCCCTACCACCCGCGTTCCGGCAAGCGGCTTTAGCAAAGCAGCCGGAACGAAGCACCATCCTGGCATGACGAAGTTGTCAATGCAACGCAATACAACGCCCATGCTATGCTCAAAACAGGAAATACCTTTCGTGGCACTCAATCCCGCAAATCCATAGGCAACAACACCATACAGCCGCAGGGAAACGTACTTTCATCAGGAAAAGAGGCTGAGTAACGGCAAATCAATACCTATACCGTAACCTGAGCCAATGCTGCAAAAGAACCCCGGCGCCACTCACGCATCCCAATGAACCCAAGCCTAGACAGCGCACGGAGATCGCCCAATGCGCAAACTGACGCGCTACAGAGACATCGTCACCTGCTCAAAACAACCCCCAACCGCGCTCGGGCTAACTCTATTCCCCAATCAACTGGGGAATACCAGCGATCGCAGCAGCCACCGCCGCATCAACATCGGTCGTAGGCACGTCGGTGGCATTCACGCTGATGCAGTCAGCATGCTCGATGTCGTAGACCTTAGCCAAACCCTTCACGTTCTGCCAGCCCAGGTCCTGCTCATCGGTCGCAAAACCACCGCGCGTCGTAACATAATGCAGCTTGCTAGCCCGGCACATGCCAACAGGGCCATGATCGGTATAGCAGTTCACGATGCCCACCACGCTGATATGCTCGAAATACACCTTCAGCAACGCCGGATAAGCACCCTCCCAAAACGGCGCGGCAATAACGATCTCATCCGCCTCCGCAAACTGATGAGCTAAGTCAAACATGGCATCGTCATACTGCTCCGCATACCGCAACTCATTGCGACGCGCCAACGTTGTCGACGTCAGTGGAAGAAGCCCCAGGTCCTCAAGAACTAATTGTTCAAGAACGTATTCTCCAGTGGAAAGCAAATGCTCGACCAAAGCATCCGCAATCCGCTTCGTACGCGAAGTCTCACGCAACACGCAGCTATCGATATACAGCAGCTTCTTCATCAGGCTCACCAATCTCTATTCATGCTCAAATTCAACTATCTAGCCAACGGTACCACGGCTCAACTCAAACCGCATAGCAAAACACCAGAAACAAACTCAGCAAGAAATAAACCCCCCCCCTCGCATCCCGAATCAAATCGCTGGTACCGCGAACAAGATCACCATAAACCATGCTGCAGGCATGCTTCCCTCGAACCTCCAATTGGCCCAACGATTAATTCTACAAGCCGATAAAGCCAGTAGGCACGGATTCTAAGCCGAAAGCCATCACTAACATCTGTCTTGGATTATTTCCCAAATGTTGGCTCACCGATGCGCACCACAAGCAGTATTCCGGAACACTCGAACCTATGCAAAAGGCGGTCTGCCGGACAGTACCGGCAGACCGCCATCAAAATATACGGGCATATTGTGCCATCGCAAGAACAAGCGAGAAAGTCTACGAAACGATAGCGGCGCAAATTCGCGACTACAAGAGCTCAAACAAAACGCCCTTTAACGCAAAGCAAGAGAATCGAGCACAAGCGGGCAAGCTACAAACGACATCAAGAACGACATTGCCAATACAGCAATCACGCAAAGCTACGAAACCCTTAAACAACTACCCACTGACACAAGTCAAACAATTGACGAAGCATTACGGCGCAAACCCCCCGCAAGCTGACATATTAAAACCGCTTTACACCGTTGCGAGCGCCTGCTCAAGATCGGCCAGCAAGTCCTCGGTAGACTCGATGCCGCAGCTCAAACGCACCATATCCGGAGAGATACCGCAAGCCACCAGCTCCTCGTCATTCATTTGGCGATGCGTAGCATTAGCCGGATGCAGCACACACGTGCGAGCATCGGCGACATGCGTGGCAATCTGAGCCAGCTTCAAACTCTTCATGAACTGCTCAGCCGCAGCACGACCGCCCTCAAAACCAAAAGACACCACACCGCACGTACCATGGGGCATATACTTTTGAGCCAACTCATAGTACGAATCGCCCTGCAAACCGGGATACCTCACAAAGCGAATCTTCGGATGGGCCTGCAGGAACTCAGCGGCAGCCTGGCCATTCTTGCAATGCTGAGGCATGCGCACATGAAGGCTTTCCAACCCAAGATTCAAAATGAACGCATGCTGAGGGCTCTGAATCGAGCCGAAGTCACGCATAAGCTGCGAGGTGCATTTCGTGATGAACGCACCGCCCTGCCCAAACTTCTCTGCATACACAACCCCGTGGTAACTCTCATCCGGAGTCGTGAGCCCGGGGAACTTGTCAGCATGCGCCATCCAGTCAAACGTGCCTGCATCAACAATGCAGCCGCCCACACACGCACCATGACCATCCATATACTTGGTGGTGGAATGCGTAACGATGTTCGCACCCCATTTGATCGGATTGCAGTTCACCGGCGTCGGGAACGTGTTGTCCACAATCAGCGGCACGCCATGAGCATGCGCCGCATTGGCAAAACGCTCGATATCCAGAACAGCCAGCGCGGGGTTCGCAATCGTCTCGCCAAACACGCACTTGGTGTTCGGACGGAAAGCGGCCTCGAGCTCCTCATCAGAGCAATCAGGGCTCACAAACGTACACTCAAGACCCATACGGTGCATGGTATGAGCAAGAAGATTGTAGGTCCCACCATAGATAGCGCTGGAAGCAACAACATGATCACCAGCACCAGCAATATTGAATACAGCAAAGAAGTTCGCAGCCTGACCGGAGCTAGTCAGCATTGCAGCAGCGCCACCCTCCATCTCGCAAATCTTCGCAGCAACATAATCATTGGTCGGATTCTGCAAACGAGTATAAAAGTAGCCAGATTCCTCCAGGTCAAACAGCTTACCCATATGCTCCGAAGTATCGTACTTCCACGTAGTGGACTGATAAATCGGAATCTGACGCGGCTCCGCATCGCCCGGACGATAACCACCTTGCACACACGTAGTGCCCATATGCTCGCTCATACCAACTCCTCATCTCAACAAAGCAACATCGAAACATAATTATGATGCCAAACAATTAGTATGCCGCATCAAACCCACCAAAACGATAGCCAACAACCCGAGAAAAGGAAAACTCCAACGAAAGCAAGAGAGGCCCGCAAGGGGACATCCCCCTGCGGGCCCCTCCCAGCGCATATAGAAAAGCGCCCTCCGCGAGCGCGACGCCCTGCCCTCCCGCAGCCTTGCGCTGCAGTACTCTCGGCGAAGGCGGGCTTAACTGCCGGGTTCGGGATGGGACCGGGTGATCCCCGCCTCTGTGGTCGCGCTCGCGGGGGGCGCTCCCCCGCGGCTCTTTCGTATTCGAGCCTGCCAGGAACCCCTGTCCGGGGCGACCCTGGCGGCCGCATGGCGGGCACGGATGAAGATCACGCATCGCGCTCGGTGCTTTAATCGAGGATGCGAAGAGCTCGGGCTATTAGTGCCGCTCGGCTGAGCGCGTCGCCGCGCTTGCACCTGCGGCCTATCGACCAGGTGGTCTACCTGGGCCCTTACCAAAGAGTGGACTCATCTCGGAGACGGCTTCCCGCTTAGATGCCTTCAGCGGTTATCCGTGCCGGACGTAGCTAGGCGGCCGTGCCGTTGGTCGACAACCGCTGCACCAGAGGTCCGTCCACCCCGGTCCTCTCGTACTAGGGGCAGACCTCCTCAATCCACTTGCGCCTGCGGAGGATAGGGACCGAACTGTCTCACGACGTTCTGAACCCAGCTCGCGTACCGCTTTAAACGGCGAACAGCCGTACCCTTGGGACCGACTTCAGCCCCAGGATGCGATGAGCCGACATCGAGGTGCCAAACCTTGCCGTCGATGTGGACTCTTGGGCAAGATCAGCCTGTTATCCCCGGAGTACCTTTTATCCGTTGAGCGACGGCCATTCCACTCTGGGCCGCCGGATCACTAGAGCCTGCTTTCGCACCTGCTCGGCCCGTCCGCCTCGCAGTCAAGCTGGCTTGCACTCTTGCGCTCTCGGGACGGTTGCCGACCGTCCTGAGCCAACCTTTGCGCGCCTCCGTTACTCTTTGGGAGGCGACCGCCCCAGTCAAACTACCCGCCTGGCACGGTCCGCGGCCCTGGTACAAGGCGCCGCGTTAGGCCGCCGGAACGGAGGGGGCAGTATTCCAAGGGCGGCTCCGCCGGGGCTGGCGCCCCGGTTTCTAAGCCTCCTGCCTATCCTCTACGCGCCGAGCCAACGGCCAATGCCAAGCTGCAGTGAAGGTTCACGGGGTCTTTCCGTCCTTCCGCAGGTAATTCGCATCTTCACGAATAGTGCAATTTCACCGGGTCCATGGTCGAGACAGCGCCCAAGTCGTTACGCCGTTCGTGCAGGTCGGAACTTACCCGACAAGGAATTTCGCTACCTTAGGACCGTTATAGTTACGGCCGCCGTTTACCGGGGCTTGGCTTCAGCGCTTCGCAGTAGTGCTAACGCATCCGCGTAACCTTCCGGCACCGGGCAGGCGTCAGACCCTATACTTCCCCTCGCGGGTTGGCAGAGTCCTGTGTTTTTGGTAAACAGTCGCTTGGGCCGTTTCGCTGCGGCCGCCGCGGGCTCGGGGAGCTAGGTCCCTCCACCTGCAGCGGCACTCCTTCTCCCGAAGTTACGGAGCGATTATGCCGAGTTCCTTGACCATGGTTCCCCCGATCGCCTCGGTATGCTCTACCCGCCCACCTGTGTCGGTTTTGGTACGGGCGCCTCGGGCCCTGCCTAGGGGTTTTTCCAGGGAGCGTGGGCTCCGCAGCTTCGCCTTGCGGCTTCGTCTCGCGTCTCGGCCTCATCTGCAGGGCGGATTTGCCTGCCCTGCGGCCTACATGCTTTCACGGGGGCGTCCAGAACCCCGCCTGCGTACCCTTCTCCGTCGCCCCTTCGGTCGTAGCGGTCCCGAGGCGGTACAGGAATGTCCGCCTGTTGCGCATCGGCTACGCCTTCCGGCCTCGCCTTAGCTCCCGACTGACCCTGGGAGGATTAGCCTTGCCCAGGAAACCTTGGGCTTACGGCGGCGGCGTTTCCCGCGCCGCTCTCGTTACTCATGCCAGCATCCTCACTCCCCTGCGCTCCACCGTCGGTCGCCCTCCGGCTTCGCCGCGCAGGGGAAGCTCCCCTACCAATGCAAATACATTCCGCCGCTTCGGCGCATCGCTTAGCCCCGTGAATTGTCGGCGCATGTCCACTCGACCAGTGAGCTGTTACGCACTCTTTGAATGCATGGCTGCTTCTAAGCCAACATCCTGGTTGTCTGGGCGGACGCACATCCTTTGCCACTCAGCGATGACTTGGGGGCCTTAGCGGGCGGTCTGGGCTGTTTCCCTCTCGAGCACACAGCTTAGCCCACATGCTCTGACTCCCGGCCTTTGGTCTCGCGGCATTCGGAGTTTGGTCGGCATCGGTAGGCGGTGAGGCCCCCTCCTCCGTCCAGTGCTCTACCGCCGCGGGAAAACGGCCGGGGCTAGCCCTAAAGCTATTTCGGGGAGAACGAGATATCTCCGGGTTTGATTGGCCTTTCACCCCTATCCACGGGTCATCCCCTCCGTTTTCAACCGAAGTGGGTTCGGCCCTCCACGGGGTCTTACCCCCGCTTCAGCCTGCCCATGGGTAGCTCACCCGGCTTCGCGTCCACGACGCGCGACTAAAAATCGCCGTCTTAAAGACTCGCTTTCGCTGCGGCTCGCTTAAAAGCTTAACCTCGCCGCGCATCGTGACTCGCTGGCTCATTCTACAAAAGGCACGCCGTCACACCGTGCTAGGTGCTCCGACTGCTCGTGGGCGCGCGGTTTCAGGCGCTGTTTCACTCCCCTCTCGGGGTGCTTTTCACCTTTCCCTCACGGTACTGGTTCGCTATCGGTCGCGGGAGAGTGTTCAGCCTTGGAGGGTGGTCCCCCCTGCTTCGCGCGGGGTTTCACGTGCCCCGCGCTACTCTGGGCCGGAGACCCGCTGCCAGCGACCTTCCGGGTACGGGGCTCTCACCCTGTTCCGCCGGCCTTCCCAGGCCGTTCCCCTAGATGGCTGGTTTGTAACAGCGGCCGAGGGATGCGGCCCTCGGTTGCCCCGCCCAACAACACCGGCGCGGAAACGCCCGCACGCTTGCACGCGCGCCGGTTTGGGCTGGCCCGGTTTCGCTCGCCGCTACTCCCGGGATCTCGGTTGATTTCTCTTCCTCGGGGTACTTAGATGTTTCAGTTCCCCCGGTTGCCTCCTGGCCGCCTATGGGTTCGGCGGCCGGTAGCAGGGCATTGCCCCTGCTGGGTTCCCCCATTCGGGAATCCGCGGATCTATGGCCGTTTGCGCCTCCCCGCGGCTTATCGCAGCTTGCCGCGCCCTTCGTCGACTTCCCGCGCCAAGGCATCCGCCTCGCGCCCTTTGTATCTTCGTCCTGAAGTGTTCCCTGTTATGTGTAAGGTAAACCACATCGAGTAAATCTTGAATGATTTTGCGATCGTGAAGAATCCGAATCAACTTGATATGAATTGATTTCGTTATTCGTTCTCGGGGGCCGGGCAGGTGCCCGGCCCCGCGTATCTTCTTTATTCCGTGCTTCGCTATGCGGCTGTCAAGGTGCCTCGGGGCGGGAGCCCCGGGAGCCGGATGCTGGATTTGGGAATCTTATCTGTTAGTGAAGCCTTGATTCTGGTGAGAATCTCCCTAGAAAGGAGGTGATCCAGCCGCACCTTCCGGTACGGCTACCTTGTTACG
>OLRB01000961.1_pt1 | contig 13961 bp, 10 predicted proteins | sample 1672751 | NCBI WGS metagenome assembly OLRB01 (sample SAMEA3136720, study PRJEB25190) | human gut metagenome | biome: human gut; feature: human-associated habitat; material: faeces | place: Austria | collected 2013
AGGCGGGTGCCGGACCCGCCGGCGAGGATGATGCCCTTCATGGGATAGGCTCCTTTGGATAACGCTCGGCAATCTGAAAGAATTATAGCTTGTCATCCTGCAACCTGCTTTTTTGCCAAAAAAGACCACGTACAGATTTAGTGCTCCATTTTTTCCCGCGCATACATCGTCGTATCCGACAAGCCGTAGGATTCATTCTGATTCATTTTCAAGCGTCCTTCCTGTGGCAGCAGATACAATCTAAACACTGATCTCCATTCAGATTCACCGATTGGGACGCCATGAAGAAGCAAGTCGTTTGGTATCTTCCAATTCCATCAAAGGGCTCGGGAGGATTTCGGACAATCACGCAAAATGCAAGGGCGCTAGAAGAGAAAGGCTTCGAAACCACCTTCTGCTTCCCTCCAAACCCCCAAATGCCTTTTTCGGAAAACACGCTTCGAACCAATCTCTCTGGATGGTTTGGCTACCAACCTCGGTTTATCGAAGCAAACTGCGTCAAGCTTGACAAAAGCTATGACCTGGCAATTGCAACCCAATGGGACACAGCGGAGCTCGTAGCAAGGCAAAGCGCTGATCATAAGGCTTATTTCATTCAGGACTTCGAACCGTTTTTTTATCCTATCGGGACTGAGTACCTGCTTGCCAGCAACTCTTACGCGCTCGGACTCACACCTATAACAATCGGAAATTGGCTGCAAACAAAGTGTTCTACGCCGTACGGACACCCGAATCTCACTACTCCGTTCGGAGCAGACCCTTTCATATATCACCCATTCGAGCAGAGCAAGGAATATGCAATCTGCGCCATCTATCAGCCGGAGAAGCCTCGCAGGGCTTTTCAGATGCTGCTCGACTCTATTGAGATAATGCTCGCACTCGATGAAAGGTTAACCGTATATCTATTTGGATCTACTCAGAAGCCCCAAGTAAACAACGATAGAATCAACCACCTCGGCCTGCTAACAACGACCGAATGCAACGAACTTTACAACTCATGTCTCGTGGGAATATCCATGGGGACGACCAATCCCTCTCGAATCCCATTTGAAATGATGTCGGCGGGGCTGCCCGTCATCGATTTGTATTGCGAAAACAATCTATATGACCTACCAAACGATGTGGTCACCCTGGCCGACCCTTCTCCAGATGCCTTGGCGACGGCGACTCTCTCCCTTATCAACAATGCCGAAAAGCGCGAACGATCCGCAAGAAAAGGATTGAAGTTCATGCAAGACAAAACGCTGGAAGAAGAAGGGAAAAGCTTTGCAAACGCATGCGTACAACTGGTGAACCGCGAAACATCGCCGATCAGTGGCAATCCTGTCCAATACCCTCATCGTGCAATCAAGTCAAACGCTGAGTGCTCCACGGCATTCAAGGATATTCAAGAAAAGAGGTTATCGGACCTTCGGGCAGAAGCAGAACCGCAGGTCATACCCGAGCGCAACATAGCTCTCGAACTTGTTGGAGAGATTGTCCAAGATACCGAATACTCAGTTGCTTGCTGGAGTTGCTCGGATCAATCCGACCTAGTCTGGAGTAGTCTGAACGAGTCCGAAGACCGACGCCTCGTCGGACACCTTGACCTGCGCAAAGCCTCTGAAGAGCCAAGGCCCTTTCATTTCCATTTCTATATGAAAAAACGCGCCGACGAGCAACCAGCTTTCATGTTTGGCGTCAACAAAGCCGTCAAGCTCTGCTCGACGATTTACGACGCTACCGAAGAAAGGCAAATGACCGCCACCTTTGAAAATGAAGAGTACAGGATAGTTTTGGCGGCGGAAAGGAATAGCAATGAGACGCCGTGCCTCCGACCTCAAATCAACATTCGTTCCCGCCTCGGACTTTTTTCACGGATACGCCATCGATAGGAAGATATTCCGCCTCCGTTCCCAACCATCAAGGCAATGGAACTCTTAAAGCTTCCCGAGCGCGTTGCCGAGCCCCAAAACCCGGCAACGCGCGCCCGCACGTAAGGGTCAGGCATACGGCGGTAATTATGCAACTAACGACCCCGTACTAGAAAATACTTAGCCTGAGCATTTGGTTACTATCCGAACAAAACCAATAAGCGCCGCCGGAACAACCGCAAAAAGAATGGCAAGGTTAACACCGTTCATAGCGAAAGCAGAAATAAGAGGCCATGAAAGAGCAGCGGAAGAAATAAGAGCCAATGCATTGATGGCAATCTGCGTTCGGCTGTCGCGCAAGATGATGAGAACGTCGTTGATGTACAGCAAAATAGCGATTGAGGTTGTTCCCGCAAGGGCATATGGGAAGACCGATGTATACGGCGCAATCCCTTGACCGAAAACGAGAACGAGAACCTGCCCTCCCACTACTGATAAAACAATAGTACCTAGAGACATAATGGCAGCAATGGCACTGAGAACCTTAATGAACACACGCATGAAATCGCGCTTGCCCTTGTCGTGAAGAACGACTGCCATCTTGCCGATTAGCGGACTATATAGGAATGCAGCGCCTGCCTGAATGAGGACAGCGGGCGTGGCGATGCTCGCATAAATACCCAGAAGTTCATCGCCTGCGATAATTCCATAGCCCTGCCGCGCAACGGAGACAATAGATGTAGCGCAGAAGTTGGCAACAGTGGGCAGGAAGCAAGCCCTGGCAAGCCGCACAAGATCGCCCTTATTGAATCTGGGCGAAATCACATCGAGACGCTGGGTGTGAGGGATATCGAACAAAAGCGTGTTCGCCGTACACAGGACAGCCATGCCTGTAATAGCATAAAAAACAGACCCGGTAGTCGCGAGAGGGATCGTAAATCCAACAAGCGTCGCAATGCCACGCAAGAGCTGGGACTTTCCAATGTAATCCATTCTGCCATGTTTCTGGTCAACGCCATAGAGCACGTCCACGAACGTTTCATCCGCCTTGAAGAGCAGAAAAATAAGCGTAGAGGTGACCGTCGCCCCTCCCGGGGCTATCACGACAAGGTAGATTGCCAGCAATGCAAAGCTCGCCGCTATGGTTGCAAATCGAAATGCAACATACCCGCTACTTGAATGCTCATTTGCTATATCCGATACCTGATACGTTCGTATCTTATACAGTGCAAGAGAGGCAAACATGTTGCCGATCGACATGGCAAACGCCAAGAATCCGGAATTAGAATAATCGCTCGACAAAACGACAACGATTACTGTCGTAAGCCACTGGCAGCCAAGATAAAAAAGACAGCCAATAAGGTTCCAAATGGTGTTTGCAGCCGTCGATAGCGGTTGAGGCCTCGCCACTCCATTTGCCATGCGGCCTCCTTCCAACACCATCCCCCCCCTCACGTGGGAAGACGGACTAACATCTCATTATGATGATACTCGGCTGTGGCGCCCCGAGGTCGACCGCGACATATGTCTATGCCTGTTTCACAGTTTGGATGAAGCGACGTATCTCATTTTTGACAATTTCTCTTTGACGTAAGATGTAGATTCAATTGTCTTTAGTAAGGGTGGGTTTGGTGAGAGACAATCCTCGAGTGCTGGTAATCATCCCGGCTTACAACGAATCGGAGAGTATCCTCTCCACTGTTCACGACGTCTCCTCACTCGGATACGACTATGTTGTCATAAATGATGGTTCCCGAGATGACACTTTGGAAATCTGTCGAGCCAATGGAATCAACGTTGTCGATCTGCCGCAAAACCTCGGCATCGGCGGCGCAGTCCAATGTGGGCACAAATACGCCAAGCAACACGGCTATGACATCGATATCCAAGTTGATGGTGACGGGCAGCACGACCCTACTTTTATTCCAAAACTTGTTGAACAGGTTGTCGGAGGCCATGACCTAGCCATCGGGTCGCGCTTCGTTTCCGACCAGGAGGGGTTCAAGTCGACGTTCATGCGACGAGTGGGGATTGTCTGGCTCTCGAAGTGTCTCCTGTTGCTAACCGGCAGCCGCATCACCGACCCAACTTCAGGATTCAGGGCGTGCGGCCCCAACGCAATCAGCCTTTTCTGCGAATCCTATCCGGTCGATTACCCCGAGCCGGAATCGATTGCTGCAGCAGTGCACCGTGGACTATCGGTTGCCGAGGTACCCGTTAGCATGCGCGAACGCCAGGGTGGCTCCTCGTCCATCGGCGGGCTTTCCTCTGTGTATTACATGATCAAGGTAACACTTGCAATCATGATAGTAAGCCTCGGTAGTCGTAAGGGTTAGGTAGACACATGTCTCATGTTCTTCAATGCCTCTGTATAGCGCTCAGTCTTTCACTCCTCATCTATGTGCTTTATCTCGTTAAGCGAGATAAGCTTCAGCTAAGGTATTCATTACTTTGGCTTTTTCTTGCTGTGTCCGTATTCTTCTGCTCACTCATCCCTTCCATGCTTTTCGAGCTATCGCAATTCCTGGGGTTTGAAACGCCATCTAATTTCATCTTTTTCTGCGCGGCACTCGTTCTTCTACTCATCAGTCTGAACCTGAGTTCCATCGTGAGCAGGCAAATGATTTCCATCAAAAACCTTACTCAAAAAATAGCCCTTCTTGAACATGAATTAGCTCAAGACCGTCCCGTCGTCAACGATCGAAATAATGATTGGTAGTCGGATGTACGAACCCTCTAATCACACATTTGCCGTCTGCGCATACGGAGAATCGCCGTATCTCAAGGATTGCATAGAGTCGTTACTCGCTCAAAAAGTACAAACGAAGATTCTTATCGCGACCTCCACGCCCAACGCACACATCAAAAAAATCGCAAACACTTACGAAATTCCCCTTTTCATCAATAAGGGAGAGCCAGGAATTAGTCACGATTGGAATTGCGCCATAGGGCATTGCACCACCGATCTCGTAACCATTTCGCATCAAGATGATATATATCTTCCCGAATTCGCCCAAGAGACACTAGAGTCGATTGGCCATTCCAACCATCCTCTTATTTCGTTTACAGACTATGGCGAGATTCGCGACTCTGAAGCTGTTGACAAATCGAAGCTCCTCTCCATCAAGCGGGCTCTACTGTCACCGCTGAAAAGCGATCGAAACTCCAATTCTATTTTTATTCGCAGAAGAGTTCTCTCTATGGGCTCCCCAATTTGCTGTCCTTCTGTTACGTACTGTCGTAGCAACCTACCGGACCCACTGTTTTTAAATCGCATGCGTTGCGACCTTGATTGGGAGGCTTGGGAGCGCTTCTCGAAGCTGGAAGGAGATTATATCTATATCCCAAAGATTCTCATGAGACACCGCATCCACGAAGGGTCTGAAACGACTGCACTCATAAAAGACGACACGAGAGCCGCTGAAGACCTAGCTATGTTCGAGAAGTTTTGGCCAAGGCCTATTGCTCAGATCATTTCGAACCTGTATTCAGCGAGCATGAGCAGCAATCAGCTATAGAAAAAAGGAGCCGTTCAGTTGCAAAGCATAATGCGTAGGACAGCAAACCACATTCATTTTTACACACTCCAAAGCACGTTCGCCCTTCTCTCTATCCTTGTCGGAATTATGTCTTTTGGCCGTTTTACCGTTTCGACGTCCATTCTTTTTTCCTGCCTTCTTTTTATTATCTGCAATCTTCTATTCATCGGTTATATAAACACGGCTAACGGAATTTCAAACCATCAAGTACTTATTCCCGCGCTTATGAAGCGAGCAGCCACCTTGCTGGCTGGTGGCATTTTCTTTGCCATCCTTTTTGAGGCCCTTACCATAATAGGATCTCTCGACGGAAATCTTACCGATTTTCAAAGCTGGAGCAAAAAAAGGCTCTTTGTTTTTTTTGTTTGTGGTCTATTCATTGCAAATTTTATAGTTATAAAAAATAAGAACAGGGAGGGGTCGAGCTCCCAATCGTCGTCTTTTACTAAATTAAAGGCCATGTGTGCAGAGCCCAAAGGGGTCGCTATCGCCATTTTCTACTTGCTGCTGTTTGCCGGAATAGCGCTACTCGTAAACCCGTTCTTTACGTTTCCCCTCATCCATCGTCAGATTATCGTGCTAGTGCTATTTATCTTGGCGGCATCTTTCTTTACTTGCTTCTTACTTAAAAATGCACCGTACAGGACTGAGCTTTTTTTTCTGCTTTACGCACTGCTGATTGGAACGTACCTTTCTTTTTCACTACCTCCGGTAACAGGCATTTCTCCTGACGATCAAATTCATTACGATCGCAGCCTTACTGTTTCATATATATGGAATCCTCAATATACCGATGTAGAGCATAAGTTACTTTCTTTACCTTGGATTCCCGACGGGACTCTTCAACTTGACTCCGTACTTGCGTACGCAAGCAACATGAATGATCAATATGACTCTATGATTAATGCTGGTGCTATTACACATGTCCAGGGACCAACTATCCATGTTCCCGGCGGAGACACCTCACCTTCAATTGCCTATCTGGGCTATCTCCCATCGGCTGCTGGGCTATGGATTTCAAGGCTGCTTGGCGCCAGCCTTTCCCTGCAAATCATGATTGGTCGATGGTTTAATCTACTTTTCTATTCCATAGTTGTTTCCTCGGCAATTAAACTTTTGCCGCGATATAAGGGCATCGCCTGTCTGATTGGACTCTTGCCAACATCCCTATACGTCGCGTCAAACTTCTCATATGACCCATGGGTCACTTCTTTAATGGCGCTTTCCATTGCACTTGTATTAAATGAAGCTGAGGCTAAAGACCGTCCACTCACGACCAAACGATTGCTACTAATTACACTGGTGTTCTTCCTAGCGCTTGCTCCGAAGGCTATATATTTCCCAATGATTGGCATGTTGTTCTTGCTTCCTAAAACAAAATTTCACAATAAAAGAGAGTATGCGTCATTCCTTGTATTTACGATTCTATTTGCTCTATTTATGGTTTTGACTTTTATCCTGCCCATGCTGTTCTCATCTCAAGTTCAAACTGGCGATATTCGAGGTGGGGCGGATGTTAATTCCGTTAATCAGATTAAGTACGTACTAACTCATCCGATTGAATATCTAAAAACCTTGAGCAGCTTTATGCTGAGCTATCTATCTCCTGTCGGATCCAATGAATATACGATGCATTATGCCTACTTGGGTAATTTGCATGAAGCATTGCCATTTATGTCTGCCATACCATTTGTCCTACTGGTTGCTATTGCGATAAGGGAGCCCCTTGATGTTGATGGAAATGTTCCGACTATTGCTGCACGAGTCTGGATTGTCGTTCTAGCAGTTTCTTGTGTAGCACTAGTCGCAACGTCAATGTACGTCGCTTTTACCCCCGTAGGCTCCAACTCGATTGCTGGGTGTCAAGCACGCTATATTCTGCCCGTCGCGCTGCCCCTTTTCACAGCGTTCGCAAACTCGCCCCGGAAAAATACCATTGAATCGATTCATCTGTACTGGATTATTTCGCTCATTTCAGTCATGTGCATAACTGCATTTATCATAGGCTGGCAGCTACTTTAATATAGAGGTGATCTAGGTTGAGCAAAATCGAAACACTTGCATCCATCGCACGAGCTGGTGCAAATCGATCTAACATGCTGAAGGATGTTGCATCTGCGGCAAAAATTACAGCAAAATACGGTCTTCTCGGTCTTCGCGATCGGCTACACCAGCAGATTGTCGTCAACGAAGTTGAGGTTGGTCAAGATTCCGCTGCACCCGGCAGCCTGGGCGGCTGTGTCAAGTTTTCCATCCTCATGCCGACTTTTAACGTCGACGTTCGCTGGGTCTCTATGGCGATAGACTCAGTTTTAGCCCAGTCTTACTCCAACTGGGAACTCTGCATCGTCGACGATTGTTCAACTTCCGCCGAACTCAAAGAATATCTCCTATCTCTTAATACCGACAATGTGCGAGTTCGCCTGCTTGACACCAATCTTGGAATATCTGGTGCCACCAATTGTGCTGCTGACATGGCGACCGGCGACTATCTTGTGCTTCTCGACAATGATGACATGCTCACGCCCAATGCCCTTTTCGAGCTTTTCCTTAGGGCCACCAGCGACAATCCAGACATAATGTACTCAGATAATGACATTATCGACGAGAACGGCAATCGTCTTTCAGTCCTTTTCAAGCCGGACTGGTCGCCAGATCTCATGCTTTCACAAATGTACGTCGGTCACCTATTGGCTTTTCGGAAGAACATCTTCGATGCTGTCGGAGGTTTTCGCAACGAGTTTAATGGCAGTCAGGATTACGATCTCTTCCTGCGCCTGTCACTTCAAAGCGAACGCATTTCTCACATCTCCAAGATTCTGTATTCATGGCGTGCGCTCCCCTCTTCAACCGCAGCAAATCCCGATTCAAAACCTTATGCGCAGTTTGCAGGCCTTAATGCAGTTCAGTCCTATTTAGATTCGAAATATGGCAAGGGCGCGGCATCCGCATTCGAGACAGACGACCTTTTCGTTTACGATGTTAGATACAACGTTCCAAATAAGCCACTTGTTTCGATAGTTATTCCTACTAAAGACCATGCTGAAGACCTTCGCATTGCCATCGACAGCATAGTTGAGCGTTCTTCCTATCAAAACTTCGAGATTCTTATTCTTGATAATAATTCCGAGGAAGCCTCTACCCACAATTACTTCGACGAGATTTTAGGCAAGGATGACCGCGTCCGCGTTATCAATGCAAGCTTCCCCTTCAATTGGTCGAAACTTAACAACTACGGTGTTCGTCATGCCAAGGGCGACGTATTTGTATTCCTCAATAATGACACTGAGGTCATCTCTGAAGATTGGCTTGACAGACTTGTTGAACATGCGATTCGAGAAGATGTTGGAGTCGTCGGTGGCCTTCTACTTTACCCTGATGGCTCCATTCAACATGCCGGTGTAATCATTGGTATGGGCGGATGGGCAGACCATGTGTACAAAGGTGCTCAGCCTATTCACTACGGCAACCCATTTATTTCTCCATTGGTCACCCGCAATGTCTCAGCGGTTACAGGTGCCTGCATGGCGATATCGCGCGAACATTTTGATCAACTCGGCGGATTTAATGAAGACTTCATTGTATGCGGTAGCGATGTAGAGCTTTGTCTCAACGCTATGGAGCATGGCATGCGCAATGTATACAGTCCATACATCAGGCTCAAGCACTATGAATCAAAGACGCGCGACGCCAAAGATATCCCGGAAGTAGATTTCCGACTATCAGAAACGATGTATAGGACCTTCCGCTCATCTGGAGATCCCTACTACAACAACAATCTTGACTACTTCTCCACCACTCCGGCTGTACTTACAAAACGAGAGCGCCTACAGCGCGGTGTGCGCGACGAAATGCATATCAACATACATGAGATTCGCCCCTTGAATCTTCACTGCGTACCGTCACGCGGAAAGCGCTTGAATATTCTTCTTCCTTCCGTCAATCCAGAAGATGTGTATGGAGGCATTTCGACCGCACTCAAGTTTTACAATAGATTGAAAGAGGATCTTGCGTGCGACGGACGAATCATCGTTCTCGATGCAAAACCTCGCTTCGGCGAGCTCTGTTCGCAGTTTGAGCGTTATTCAGCGGTTCCCCTTGGAAACGATTCATCTGATCCCCTGCAAATTGTCTCAGCAGTCGATCGACACAGCGCATCACTCCCCTTCACCGAAGACGATATTTTTATCTGTACGTGCTGGTGGTCTGCATTTTGTCTACAGGAAGCCATGGGAAAACAGGCCGCCGAAGGCAAAGCTGTTAATCCAATGCTATATCTAATCCAGGACTACGAGCCCGGATTCTATGCCTGGTCCTCTCAATACGTGCTTGCAGAGTCCACTTATAAGTCTCAATTGCCCACGATCGCTATTTTCAATTCCAAAGAGCTGTATGAGCATTTCAAGAACGCTGGGTACTCCTTTGAATCAGAATTCATTTTCCAGCCGTTCTTGAACCCCGCCTTGGCCCATGCACTCAATGGACTTAACGGAACAGCAGGCAAGCGTAAGCAAATTCTTGTTTACGGTAGACCGGGCACGGTCCGAAACGCCTTCGAACTCGCAGTTGATACACTTCGACAATGGGTCGAATCAGATGATGCAAGCACCCAGTGGCAGTTTATCTCCGCCGGCGAAGACCATCCGCCTGTCCATCTGGGTAAGGGTCGATATCTTACATCTGTCGGAAAGCTCTCACTCAGTGAATACGCACGCGTACTCACTGAATCGTATGCAGGACTTTCCTATATGGTTTCACCCCATCCAAGCTATCCTCCGCTCGAAATGGCAGCGTTTGGGGTTCAAGTCATCACGAATGGCTACGGCGTAAAAGACCTCACGGACTTCTCCAGCTGCATTGAATCCGTACCCGTCTTGACGCCCGCCAATGCAGCAAACGCCTTAAAGAAAATCACTCAAGGTTATCAGGCTGAAGTTGGCTGTGGCGATATCCCGAGCTGGTATTTAAAATGTGATGATCCGTTCCCCTTCATGAGTGAACTTGTAAGCCTTATCGAATAGCATGGTGCCCGTCAAAATCATGCCGGATGCCTCATCATTTCATCCGGCATGATTTATCAAGAGGGACACACCCAATGATTAACTAGACACTGTCGCTAAGCCCGTGTCAAATATTGAGCAAATTACTGCTTGTTTAAACAAGCGCGACATCAAGCCATTGCACAGGGCTCGATGAAAAGGCCATCGGTACAAACCGATGGCCTTTTCATGAATACAATATCAACCCGATATGTGTCTTGACACATATGTTTCGCCTGGAGACACCTCCACCCAAACCATGCACATACAACGTCCCCAACATGAAGTAGATTTCATCAGGAGGCATTTCAACATCATTCATATAGCGAATGTTCGCTCTGACATCAACGCTTAACAAACGGCCTAGCAGTCGATCCCGGAGCAGAGGCCCCCTTGGGAGTAATCGAAACCTGCAACGCCTCTACCGAACGAGCATAGCCCTCAGAACCAGCATTCTCACCATTTTTAGTCCATCCAAGCCATCCGAACTCCGAAGAATGCACCCGGTACCAGACATCGTAATTTGCCTCTGCAGCACCATTTAAACGAATCTGCACAGCTTCAACGGCAAGATTACGGCCAGTGGTTCCAGCCATAGAGGAAGTCCAGTCTTGCCATCCAATATTCGAGACGTGCGCACGAACTTGAATTCCACCCGATTCAATACCGGGACCAAGGCTCAGTTTCAAGGCTTCAACGTGAAGAGCGCGGCCAGTCGTACCCGCAATCATGCCATCGGATACAGGTGTTTGCCAACCGATGTTTTGCACGTGAGTCTGAATGTTCAGGAAGCGAGCTTTGAAAGGACTGTTCGTATCCCCAGGAGCTGCGGCGCCCTTTTTTGTAAGAACAATTTGAACAGCCTGAGAGGACTTTGCGAAACCCTGAGAGCCAGCACTCTGACCGTTCTTTGCCCAGCCAAGCCAACCAAAATCGGCAGAATGGACGCGATACCAAACATCGTAATTCTGAGCCACATCTCCAGCCAGGCGAATCTGAAGTGCTTCGATAGGCAGGTTTCTACCCACCGTACCCGCCTTACCAGTTGTCCAATCCTGCCATCCGATTTCCGACACATGTGCCCTAACTTCAATTTCTCCGGACCCAACGTCATTCCCCAAATTGACATCAAGAGATTCGAGGTTCAAATTACGACCGGTCGTGCCGGCAATTGCTCCATCGAATACCGCTGGCTGCCATCCGATGTTTTGAACATGCGCTTCGTAGGACACAAGGCTGCCAACTGAATCGGTGCCGTTCGATCCCCCAAATTCAGGTCCATACCACCAGTTCACGTCGACGGTTCCAGAGATGCCGTCAATCGTGCCCCTACTGCTGTACTGCCAGATGCTGTATCGACCAGCATAGTCGCATGTAGAGTTATATTGAGCGACCCAACGGTCCCAGGAATTGAAGTCGGATGCCGAGAGATAGTTGTTCCACCAGTTCAAATTGGCGTATACACCGGCCTTGTAGCCCGCTCTCTGTATTGCCGAGCAATACGAATTGGCAATCGATGCAAACGTCGCAGGCCCACCTTCAATTACTCTGTAGTTCCCGCTGCCATCCACACCGGCAGGCTTTCCATACGCGGGATGAGACGGGTTGCCAACCTCATTTTCCAGATCGTAATATACCGGCAAGGAAAGGTCGGACGGCTTAACACCCGCATCGGAAAGAACCTTCAAAGTCCAATCTGCCTCCTGCTTGGCAATCCCGGCATCCCAAGCATATGAATACAGGTATACGCCGAAGGGAATCCCGTTCGCCTTGCACCCTTCGACATTCTTTTTGAACTGTCTGTCATTACCGCCCGAGCCATAGCCGCAGCGCAAAATAGCAAAATCGCATCCCGCCGCCTTCACCTTGGCCCAATCGATCTGACCCTGAGCGTAGCTGACATCGATGCCCCAACCTGTCGCATTATCAGGCCACTGGGGAATGCTGAAGGTGGCGATTGGCTCGATATCCTCCCTCAAGTTTCCGTTTTCATAGCGGAAAGAACTCCCTGAAAACTCAGAGAGGTACGGGTTTTCAGATTCAAGATTATCTTCAGCGGCAGTCGCTTCAACCTGATCGACTGCCGCCTGATCGGACTCGGCATAAGCAGCGACTGACGTCAAAAGCTGAGCCGCTATAAGGCTAACTGCCGCCACAAGGGAGATAGCTTTGTTTGAAATGTGCATTTAAACTCCTTGCTAATTACGTTGCGTCAGAATTTTAGCATTCCACCTCAACAGTTCACGCATACTGCCCAAACTCCAGATACTTGATCGCCTGCATCGTGTTAACCGCATCGCAGAACGGGCTTTCGGCGCCAAGCGCATACCTCAAGCCATCGGACCCGGTATACACCGCAAGGCTCACACCGACAACCTCCTGTTCCAACACAAGGACCGTCTTCTGCGCATCGATCAGGGGCGCACCAAGGGCATAGAACACACGGGCGGTAAACTGGGAGGAGTCAGTTGTCCGCAGTGAACCGGCTTCCGCCTCGTCACCACGTTATTCAAGTATGAGAGCAAAAATACTGGCGGGGGACGTGCTCATAACAGCACGGGCAAGCCAAGTAAGCCAAATTCTATAAGGACCGACAATCCCCCGCTTGCGCCCGCCGTGGCAACTCTAGATAAATTGACCATGGCCTCACTCCAATTGGCATGCACGAATAAATCGAATACAGCGAATAGAGGATCGACCAGTCCGAGAACGGCACTTACAAGCCTCATAGATATTATCACGAAATAACTGAACGAAGGAAGAACCAGCCACTTCAAATCAGCGTATTGACTATCAAGACAACGAAACACCTTGAAGACACCCGTTATTGCTCGACAAGAAATGCACCGAATTCCAGCTGAGACCCCGTTCACCCGATCGCATACAAGAGCAAATTGCCAAACCCAGATTCTCTGCGGAATCCCGACAAAAGCGTTCTTACGCTACGCCCAATTCTGCTTCTTTACAAAGCCTCATATTGAGCTGGCGCGTCTCTCGATAATAACATTTAATGAAGCTGACCTCAGTCAGCACAAAGTTCGTTCGAATAATGTGTTTGGCTGCCGCATTATTCCATCAAATTATGTGTTTCGAATAGTATACGAGACATTCGAACGTCAAGCCTAGGATGCATGCGGCAGGCCCTTTATGGTTTACCGTATACGTTGCGATGCTTCTCGGGGCCCCAGACGGCCAGCTCTACATCTTGCTCCCGAACTCCAGATACTGAATCGCCTGCATCGTGTTGACCGCATCGCCAAACGGGCTTTCGGTGCCAAGTGCATACCTCAAACCGTCGGCACCGGTATAGCCCGCAAGGCTCACACCGGCAACTTCCTGCCCAAGCACAAGACCCGCCTTCTGGCGATCGGTCAGTGGAGCCCCAAGTGCGTAGAGCACCTGGGCGGCAAGCTGGGATGAGTCGGTCGTGCGAGATGCGCCGGATTCCGCCCCCGCAACCTCGTAATTCGTCCACACTGCATACGTCGATTCATGTTTCTTGAATTCCCGATCGAGCATCGGGGCATCCC
>OLRB01000962.1_pt1 | contig 13957 bp, 9 predicted proteins | sample 1672751 | NCBI WGS metagenome assembly OLRB01 (sample SAMEA3136720, study PRJEB25190) | human gut metagenome | biome: human gut; feature: human-associated habitat; material: faeces | place: Austria | collected 2013
CGACCTCGACGATGCCGTCGGGGCCGATGTGGGCGGCGCCGGTCGGGCAGACGCTGGCGCACGGCGCGTCCTCGCAGTGCATGCACTGCAGCGGCACGTGCTCGACGCTCACGCTCGGGTACTCGCCGACCTCGCGCTCCTCGAAGCGGATGAACGAGTCGGTCGGATCCAAGCCGTTCTGGCGCTGGCACGCGGTGCGGCAGGCGTAGCAGCCGATGCACTTCTTGGTGTTGATAAGCATTCCATAGCGTGCCATATGCTATGCACCTACTTTCTTGACGGTGACGACGGCCTCCTGGGAGCAGATTCCGCCGTAGCCGGGCTCGATGCGGAAGGGCACGTAGTCCATCTGGCGCAGGCCGACGCCGTACGCCGTCTTCTCCTCCTTCGAGGAGCAGCCGTAGTGGCTGGGCATGTACAGCGCGTCGGGGTTGATGCGCTGGGTGACCTTCACCTGGACCTTGCCCGCGTGCTGCTCGTTGGAGACCTCGACGGTGTCGCCGTCGGAGATGCCGAGCTCCTTAGCGCGGCTCGCGTTCATCCACACGCGCTCGAGGCCGTACTGCTTCGTGATGGCCATGAGCGGCTCGCTGTTGGCGGTCTGCGTGTGGGTGTGGACGGCCTGCTTGCCGCCGATCAGGCGGAAGGACTTGCCGTCCTCGGGCACGGCCACCGCGGGCTCGAGCCACTGCGGGGTGCGGGGCAGGCCCGCCTTCTCGCAGGCGTCGGAGGCGAACTGGAACTTGCCGGAGGGCGTCTTCCACTTCGGGTACGGGCCGTACTTGAACGCCTTCTCGGGGAAGGAGCTCACGCCGCAGGCGCGCAGGCCGTCGAGGGACAGGCCCACGGTCTTGAGCTGTGCATCGGCGAGCTCCTCGACGGTGAAGCCGAAGTACTGGCCCACGCCGCAAGCCTCGGCCAGCTCGGAGAAGATCTGGTCGACGGGGCGGGTGTTGGGATGCACCTTGTCGATGACCTGGTCGCGGATGGCCACGGCCGGGACCTTGCCGCCGTAGAACTCGGGGAGCTCGAGGCGCTCGAGGTAGCTGGTGTCGGGCAGGACGTAGTCGCACGCGTGGCACGTCTCGGTCATCTGGACGTCGATGCACACCGACAGCTCCAGGTTGGCCAGGCACTCCTGCAGGTAGGCCGGGTTGGAATAGCCCGCCACCATGTTGGAGTTGTAGAAGAACATGCCCTTCATCTTGCCTTCCTTGGCAAGCTGCGCGGCGTAGACGTTGACGCCCATGCCGGACAGGGACAGCGGGTACTCGGACTGGCCGGCGATCTTCGCCTCGACCTTGGGCACGGGCGGGAACTTGGCCTTGTCCACGTTTCCGGCCTTGACCGACGCGCCGAACAGGGCGCCGCCCTTCTGGTTCCAGCAGCCCAGAAGGCCGTTGAAGCAGGCGACCGCGCGGGCGGTCTCGCCGGAGTTGGCGTAGCTGCAGCCGTAGGCGCCGCGCCAGCTCGGCTCGATGCAGGCGGCCGGGGCGCACTCGGCGAACTTCACCGCGATGCGCTCGATGTCGATGGCCTTCAGGCCGGTGATGCCGGCTGCCCACTCGGGCGTGTACTGGCCCAGGGTTGCGGCCCACTCGTCGAAGCCGGTCGCCTGCTCGGCCACGAACTTCTTGTCGTACAGGCCGCGGTCGACGAGCACGTGGCTCATGGCCAGCACCAGCGCCAGGTCGGTGCCCGGGTTGATGGGCAGCCACTCGTCGGCGAAGGCGATGGAGTTGTTCAGGCGCGGGTCGACCAGCACGATGTACGCGCCGTTCTCGTGCGCCTTCTCCAGGGCGTGCAGCTGGCTCGGGCGGATGGCGTCGGCGTAGCTGCGGCCGATGAACATGCAGGCCTTGGCGTTCTCGACGTCGGCCAGGTAGTCGCCCGCGCCGATGACCTGCGTGAAGCCCGCGTTCTTGGACATGTTGCAGGCCGCGCCGTGCGTGTACACGTTGGCGCTGCCGAGCGCCTGCATGAAGCGCTTGGTGTAGTAGGAGCCGGACGGGCGCGGGTCCTGGACCATGGCCAGGGCCTCGGGGCCGTCGGAGCCGATGATGGACTTGACCTTCTCGGCGATCTCGGAGTAGGCCTGGTCCCAGCTGATCTTCTCGAACTCGCCCTTGGCGTTCTTCTTCAAGGGGTCGGTCAAGCGGTCCTCGGAGTAGGCGATGGACGCGTAGCCGTATGCGCGGCCGCACAGCGTGCCCTCGCAGTGGGGATGGCCGGGCTCGCCGATCATCTTGGTGAGCTTGCCGTCGACCACGTACCCCTTGAACCCGCACTTGGAAGAGCAGGAGTTGCACAGCGAGTAAGCGGTGTGGGATTCCACATCCTTCGTCCCGCTCGCGTCAGCCTGCTCCCAGGCGCCGAAGCTCATGAAGCCCGCGCCGGCCGCTACTGCTGCGACCCCGGCGCTGCCGGCCAGAAAGCTTCGCCTGGTAATAGCGTTTTCTGACATTGCTGATTCCTCTCTATATGCATCCTGCGTCATCGTTTCATCCATGATGCGAACCGCCATCAAGCCGTCTGGTCGGACTCGGACTCCGCGCGCTGTTCCGCGCAAATGCCCAAGATCACGTCGACCAGGCTGATGTAGAATCGCGCGTCATCGTCAAGCTTCAGCAGCTTCAACCGGTAGTCGGTCAACCAATCGAAGCGCTCGGCCACAAACTGTCGAGCCTCGGCGTCCATGCCGCTTCGCAGCAGAACTGCCACCAGGTCAAGCTCCAATGCCAGGTGATCGGGGCAGTCGGCGTATTCCGCCGGCACCTCCAGGCCCAGCTGCTCGATCAATGCCCGCATGTAACGCGCCGAAGCGCCCAGGTACAGGCCCTTCTGCTTGCCGATGAGCGGATTCACGTTGTCGGGAGTGTTCCAATCCGTGTACAGCGATTCTACGGGAATCGCCGACTGGGGAAGCCCTCCGGTGAAGTGACGCGCCGCAAAACCCTGCTTCTCATCGAAAAGCGGAGGGCAGAACAGCTCGTCGACCTCGTTGGCGGAAAGGAATTCCTGCATGGGCACGCGCACATGCATGCACTCGATGAGGCTTGCCTGCTTGCCGAAACGCGTGTCGTCTTGCAAAAGACGGCGAACGCCGTCCATGAACTCGGCCCAGGCCGCGCTGCGCGTCATCTGCTTCCATTCGTCCTTCTCAACGGAACCGAAGCACTTCGAAAGCACCGAGAACACCGCTGCGTCGTCCATCATCTCGCGCTCACTCCTTTCCTTGGTCGCGGTTATAAGGTCTTCGACCTTTCACATCCCGCGCTTGCCGCGCGGGCGTTCGCATCATGCGAGGTATATCGCCCCGAAACGATTACGCGGTGACCGCGGTCGTCGTGCGAACGATGCCCTCGTCGATGATCTTCTGCGCGATATCCTGCCAATCGATGAACTGGATGGCGCCGTTGGGGCACTGCTCTGCGCAGCGGCCGCAGGAGATGCACTTCGTGGACACGCCGGTCTCGGTGTCGACGCGGGGCATGTTCCAGGGGCAAGCCTGGCTGCACATGCCGCAGCCGATGCACTTCTTGGTGTCGACCGTGCGGGCGCCGGTCTTCTCGTCGGCGTAGATGGCATGGACCGGGCAGTACTTCACGCACTGCGGGTCGGCGCACTGCTTGCAGTGCTCGACAGTGAACTCGCAAGCACCCTTGCCGTCGCCGAAGGAGCCGTCGCCGGTGTCGGCGGACTTGCCCCAGTAATAGTTATCCCACACACGCACGCGGGCGATGTGCTGGCACACGCGGCCGTCGTTCTTCAGCGTGCACATCATCTCGCAGCGCTGGCAGCCCGAGCAACGGGCGCGGTCGGTGACGATCATCTTGGTGGGCGTGGTGCGCAGCTCGATGCGGCCGGATGCGATGGACTCCTGGGTGACGCCCCAGCTGGCCAACGCGCCGCCGACGACCAAACCCGCAACGCCGCAGCCGGCCATGGCCAGCACGTCGCGGCGGGTGATGTTCTTCTTAACCGGGGCGCTGCCGCTTGTATTCGTATCTGACATTCTCAGTACTCCCCCTCACATATATTGGTGAGTCGCTACCTTGCGCCGGTTCCTCCCTCAGCCGAGGCCTCGTCCGCCTCGTCCCTTCTGATTTCCGGCGCACACTCTTCGCCCTTTCCGGGTCACGCAACAGTAAGTAGTATGCGGCTCACCGCTTTTTCGGTATCCCCTCTTTGGGGGTCAATGCGGTCGAATTTGTCCCCTCATTCGCCGGAAAATCCCATCCGTTCGCCGTTTACCAGGCCATTTCCACAAATTACCCTCAAAGAGGGGATAGCCGATTCATAAGGTGCGCAACACTGCCCAGTGACGAATTGTCGTCTGCACCCGAATCGCCCGACATGTCACGCAACGCATGTATCGAGAAGAGATTTGGAGATGCAACATGGCTGACGAGAAGTCATACGGCTGGGCCGGCAAGATCCTGCGCGTCAATCTGACGACGGGCAGCATCACCACCGAGTCCACCGCACCTTATAAGGAATACATCGGCGGCATGGGCCTTGCTAACAAGATCATGTACGATGAGGTGCCCGCTGGCACCGATCCTCTTTCCGAGGAATCCAAGATCGTCTACGCCGTCGGTCCGCTGACCGCTTCCGGCGTGCCGCTGGCTGGCCGTACCACCATCAGCTTCCTGTCCACGTTCACCAAGGACCATCTGGTCGTCGACGCACACTGCGGCGGCATGATCGGCGCCCGCATCAAGCTGGCCGGTTACGATGCCATCATCGTCGAGGGCAAGTCCGACAAGCCGGTGTACCTGCACATCAAGGACGATCAGGTCGAGATCAAGGACGCCTCCTTCGTCTGGGGCATGGGCACCCGCTCCACCACCGAGACCCTGAACACCATCGAGGGCAACCGCGCATGCGTGGCAACCATCGGCCCTGCCGGCGAGAACCTGCTGCCCTACGCCGTCATGATGAACTCCCGTAACCACTCCGCCGGCGCCGGCCTGGGCACCATCATGGGCTCCAAGAAGCTCAAGGCCCTGGTCGTCGAGGGCAACGGCAGCGTGAACGTCAAGGACCCGAAGGCCCTGGCCGATCTGTCCGACTACATGCTGCGCGAGATCGTCGGCTCCAACAACAACCATGTCGTGCCGTCCACCCAGCAGGAATGGGCAGAGTACTACGACAAGGGCACCCGCTGGACCGCTCGCAAGGGCCTGTACTGGGCCGACGCCGAGGGCGAGCCGATCGAGACCGGCGAGCCGAAGCCTGGCGAGATCAACACCGTCGGCTACCGCTGCATGAAGACCACCAAAGACGAGGGTCCCGAGGCCGAGAAGTACACCATCAAGATGAACGGCTGCCACAGCTGCCCGATTCACTGCTACTCCGACATGCGCGTGCCGAACGCCAAGAAGAACGGCGGCTTCGAGATCACCGGCAACACCTGCGTGCCGAACTTCCCGTTCTCCGTTTACATGGTGAAGATCCTGGGCGAGCACACCTCCGTCAAGGCTTCCACCGAGGACGGCCTGATCTGGGACCAGGTTGTCGGCGGCACGATGGACGACCTGGGCATGTGGTGCAACTACGCTCAGATTTACCGCGACATCGCGCACTGCGTGTCCAAGGGCATCTTCAAGAAGGTGCTGCCCGAGGCCGAGTACAACATGTTCGACTGGACCAAGTTCGAGAAGAACGACCCGACCATCATGGTGGAGCTGCTCAAGCACATCGCCCAGAACGACAACGAGATGTCCTACCTTGGCCACGGCCCGATCGTGTGGTGCCCGCGCTGGGACGACATGGAGTGGTTCGACACCACCGCTAGCTGCCTGATCAACTACCGCGGCTGGCCGGTGCACCATGCAATCGAGTCCTACGGCCAGGTCGGCGGTCTGCTGAACATGGTGTTCAACCGCGACCCCATGATCCACTCGCATCAGAACATGCTGCAGTGCGGCCTTCCGCACGAGCTGAAGCAGCAGATCGCTGCCGAGCTGTGGGGCGGCGAGGACGCTCTGGACGCCGAGAAGGACTACAAGCCGATGAACGAGCACAAGGCGAACTTCACGTGGTGGTCCATCGTCACCGACGTGCTGCATGACTCGCTGACGCTGTGCAACTGGGTGTGGCCGATGGCCCAGTCCCCGTCGAAGAGCCGCAACTACCGCGGCGACCTCGACCTGGAGGCCAAGTTCTACAAGGCCGTCACCGGCGAGGACATCACCACCGACGAGCTGTACAAGCGCGCCGCCAAGATCATGACGCTGCAGCGCGCCAACACCGTGCGTGGCATGACCGACAAGGACGGCAAGATGGGCTGCAACGACTGCCGCACCATCCACGACGTCATCACCCAGTGGCCGTTCACCAAGGACCCGGACAAGGAGCCGTTCACCAAGGGCACCGACAAGATGGAGAAGGAAGACTTCCAGAAGGGCCTGACCATGCTGTACGAGAAGTTTGGTTGGGATTCCGAGAAGGGCTGCCCGACTGCCGACTGCCTGGACTACTACGGCATGGACGACGTCAAGGCCGAGCTGCAGAGCCTGAACCTGCTGCCGTAAACGCTAAGCTGGCAAGCTAGACCGGCAAAGCAAGCTTAGATCGCAAACGCCCCCCGCTGCGCAGACAGCGGGGGGCGTTTTTGCGTTCAAGAGCGATTCTGGCATGCGGGATTCTACGGTTATGGAATAAGGCACACCGCATCCCGCCTTTTCCAACCGGTCGGCATGAGCCAAGGGGAAACGATCTCGCTACCCCAAAGGCTGGTGTGAATGCCAGGAGGCGCCCATTTGCAGGGACACAAGAAGAGAAGACGCGAAGCAAGGGATAACGCATAACGCCTCTTCGACAAAAAAATGCGTCTCGAGCGAGACTGCTCGGGACGCATTGCGTTGCGCATGGCTGCTGCGCGCTAGCTCCTCATCGGGCTTTACACGTCGGCAGGGCGCTCCACTGCATCGTATTCCGCCAGCGATGCCGCATAGCCAGACTCAAGGTACTGCGTGGAATAGTAGTACACGTCGCCGTTCGATGCCTCGGTGCGCTCGATGTCCGGATAGTTTCCGGAATCGCGCACAGCCTGCCACGTTTCCTCGATCTGCTCGTCGGTCATGCGGAAGGGCGGGTTCTTCAGACACTCGGCGGCATACGGGCGAGGATACACGCGCGAATCCTCGCGCACGCACTCGACGAACGTGACCACCGGGTTGTCCTCGGCCGCCAGGAACGCCCAGCGCGCGTAACTGGCGGTCATGAGCGTCTCGTCATAGAGATAGTAGCTGTGCATGCCCATGAGCACCTTGATGCGGTTGCACTTGATCTCCTTGCGCACGGGCGCGGCGTTCTCGTCCTCCACGAGCACCCATTCGCCCTCGATCTGCTCAAGGCGGTAGCCCTCGGGGATGCGCAAGCCAGCGAAGGGGCTCCTGTCGTCCTCGGCAGGCTGCTCATCTTCAGCTGCGCTATCGGGGGAACCCGGGGCAGGCTCGGAAACCGCAGGCGTTGCGGCGACGGCGGCGCTTTCGGCGGCTTCCGCAGCGTTATCGACTTGTGCGGAAGCATCGACGCCCGCGGCGGATTCGGCTTCAGCGGAATCCTCAACGGCTTCCGGCGCCTTGTCGGCGGCCTCGGCCGCCTTCGCCTCGTTGTCGGCCTCGATCTGCTCCAAACGGCGGTTCGGGATCTTCGGGGGCACGCCCACTGCTCGAGTGGCAGAACGCACCGCGGCGGCCTTCGCGCGCTCGGCGGCGCGCTCCGCCTCGATCTCTTCCTTGTGTTCCGCCTGGTAATCCTCGAGCCATTCATACACGAACATCTCGAAGTCCTCGGCCGTCATATGCTCGGGCACCAGGCCGATCTCGGACCAACGCTCGGGCGTGACCAGGTGGCTGTCGGCAGACTGTTTGCGCACGTCATCGAACACATCGGCAAGTGCGTTGTTCTCCGCCAGCTCGCGTGCGGCCGCAAGCTCCTCCTCCGTGGGCTCGTCGGCCGCTTCCCCTTCAGGTTCCTCATCGACGCCGGCAGCGACGGCTTCCGCATTCCCAGCGGTTTCGACGCCCTGGTTGGCGGCAACCTCCCCCACCGCCAATCCCGCGTCTTCCGAAACGACATCCTGGCCCAGGGACTCCCCGGCCGTCTCCATCTGCTCGCTCATTTCGCCTCGCCGGCCTTCTGCTTCGCGATGGCCTCGTTGACCCTCATCTCGACGCGCGTGTCGCGCAGACTGCAATGCTCGCACATCAGGCATGCCACCGACATCTCGTCGCAGGGCAGCTTCTCGTTCATCTCCGCAAGCGGCATGCCGCAACGATACATCCAGTCGCCCACCAGGCCACGCACGGCCTCGATGGCGAACAAGGTGGTATGGCCCTTGCCCTTCGGCACGCCGTCTACCGCAAGCTCCACATCCTTGGGAGTCAACTCCAGCGCCTGCGAGAACGTCTTGCCCTCGATCATGGAGCAGATGGCGCTTGCGCAACCGGTCATGGCCAGGCACCCGCGGCTCTTGAAGCCCACCTTCACGAACACCGGGTCGGCAACGGAGTCGTCGACCACCGCGAACAGGCGCAACGCCACCTCGCCGCGCTTCGACTTGCCCACCATGCTCTGCACGTTGAAGCCCTCGGGCTTGCCGGCGTTCTTGAAGTTCGCCACGATGGCGAGCATCGTTTCCGAGTAGCCTTCCACGCCGTTGTCCAGCTCGGTCTGGTACACGTCCTTCGTGCGGATGAGCGCACGGTCGTCCGGCTCGTGGTAGATGTCACGGCCCTCATCCGGTTCGTCGAACGTGATTTCCTGCTCGTTCGCCATATCGATACCCCCTACAGTTAACGTTGCTGTTACTATGCATTATTTCCCATATGTTATGATGGCGAACATAACGTTTCGCGCATACCCTCTTTGAGGGAATTTGCGAACAAGTAAGCCGGCCTTTTGGGGAGAGGGACGGCCACCTGGCAAATCGCGCTGCATAAACCAGGAGGATCAGTGAGGATCAACGAAGCGGGCGACTCGATCGCTCAGCGCGCACAAGGGCAGGGAGGGGCCTCGGCCTCTAGACAACCGGCAAGCGCTTCAAGCGCCGTCGGGGCGAAGCCGAGCGCTCAAACGCGCACGGACCGTCTTGCGCCCGATGACGCCGCTCACCCTGTGCCAACCGGCATGAAGCTGCTCACCCTGTACATCCCGCTCATCCCCTCCATCTTGGGCCTGTGCTTTGCGCGCGCCGGCCTCATCGTCGCCGGCTACGGTAGCTACACCCACACCGACGAGGGCATATTCACCGACGGCGCCATACTTGCGGCGCTTTCCATCATGGCCGTTATCATGCTGGTCATCGGAGTGCGGAAAATCCGCCTGAAGAAGCGCACCACCAACCGCATCATGCGCACGTGCATCGTGCTGGAAGCGGCATGCGTCCTTATCCTTCCCCTGGCCCACGTTGCAGGCGCCTTCTCGCCGAACGTGCATTTCTGGCTATGCGTGGCCGTCACGTTCTTCGGGTCGTTCGCCATCTTCTATTGGCTGCGCCGCGCACGCGGATGCGGCAGCACCACCGCCGTGCTGTATGTGTTCAGCGCCCTTGCCATCAGCGAGGTGGAGATTTACGTTTGCTCGCTCATCGGCACCTACGGCTTCTACGTTGCCGCCGCTCTCTCCCTCCTGCAGTTCCCCTGCATGCTGAGCGCGCGCAAGAACAAGCTGGCGAACGATATCGAGTCGTTCACGCCCAACGACGACTTCTTCGGATTCGCCACCACGTTGCTGTCGAGCAAGCGCTTCCTCACGGCGACGGCAACGAGCATCGGCGTGCTCTCCATCGTGGACGGCTTCTTGCGCGGCTACCCCGACGGTACGCCCATCGCGTTCCAGCCCGCCACCCGGGTTGCATATGGCCTGCTCACCATAGCCATTTGCGTCATCGTCATTTCCTTGATGATGCACAAGCGCAAGAGCGTCATGACCGTGGGCATATTCATCCTCTTGGAGCTGTTCGCGTGCGCCGCATTGGTGCTGTATGCGGCTTTCCCCGATATGCCGGACATCGGCGCGGTGTTCACCACCACGCTCAATGCGCTGCTGGTAGCGTTCACCTGGTACATCATCATCGCATTTATGAGCTTCGGCTGGCACGACCCGTATTACTACGCGCTGGGCGGCTGGATCGTGTGGCTCGGTTGCCGCGCCATCGCGCGCGTGACGCTGATAAACGTGCAGTCGCTTTCCACGAACGACCTGCTCATCAACGCCATCATGGGCACCTGCGTGGTCATCTCCACGCAGGTGGCGCTCGGCCAGTTCCTCAAGGTCTCCCAGATGGAAGCCGATGAGCGCCACGATCTGCACGTACGCCGCATGGAGCGCCTGGAGAAGCAGCTGTCGCGGGCGCAAGCGAATGTGGAAGCGCTCACGATCTTGAAAAACAACGCTGGCGAATACAGCGAGTGCGCCGCTTGCGCAAATGCGGCGCCTATGGGCGCCGGTGCGGTCGGTACCCCGAACCCCTTGCAATGCGCAGGGGTAATGCCCATCGAAAGCGTCGATCAGGACGAAACGGCGGACGAGAGCCGCAACGCGCAACCCGGTTCCAAACACGGGATGCGATTGGTGCAGCTGATGGGCCTTGACGAGGGCGATTCCATCGCCGATATCCGCAAGGCCACCATGCGAGACAATGCCGAACAGATGGGCAAACAGTTCCTGCTCTCCGATCGCGAGGTGGAAGTGCTTGCGCTGTACGCGCTGGGCTGGACGCAGAAGCGCGTTGCCGAGGAGCTTTACATCAGCCCCAGCACCGCACACGCCCACATCAAGCGCATCTACGCGAAAACGGGCCTGCACTCCCGCCAAGAGATCCTGGACTTCATGGACCAGTACACGTCCTAGGGGTCGGGAAAGATGACGTTTCCGGTAAGCGCCGCGCCAAAAGGAGCCGTACGCCACCCGCTGGAAAACGTTACGCTAGAAGGCGGCGCGCTAAAGGCGCCGCATCCGAGGCGGCAAGTTAAAACGCGGCGTCTATGGGGTCGCTTATCTCCACGTCCTCTTGACCTCGCTCTAGCGCCGTCAGCGCATCGAGCAGAGGCTGCTGCGTGCCATCGAGCATGCGCAGGTTCATGGTGACCGCATCGGCGAAGTCGGTCGATAGCACCTTGGCGCCGTGGTCTTCCGCCAGGCGCATCAGCTGCTCGTAACGCGGGTACGCTATGCGGATGCGCAAATCCACGCAGCGCGACACCACCACCAACTGCGCGGCATCGACACCCGCCTGAGTCGACTGGGTGTAGGCGCGAACCAGGCCGCCCGTGCCCAGCAGCACGCCGCCGAAATAGCGCGTGACCACGCACACCACGTCGGTCAGCCCCGCATGCTGCAGTACCTCCAGGGTGGGCAGGCCCGCGGTCTTCTGAGGCTCGCCATCGTCGGAATAGCGAACGCGCCCTGCGGCACCCGCGCCGCCCTGGCGCAGGATATATGCATACACGTTGTGACGCGCCATGCGGTTCGCCGCACGGATCTCCTCGAGGAACGCCAGCGCCTCTTCCTCGGTCTCCACATGGGCCAGGCTGGCGATGAAGCGGCTTTTCTTCTCCTCGGTCTCGGCGACGGCGCGCCCCTCGATGGTGGTGTACGAGCTCATTCGGTTCCTAATCTCCAATGGTCATTTGAAGCAAGTATACTTCTTCGCGCAAGTTGCGCGCCGTCTCGCGGCTGATGGCGCCCTCGTCGCGCATCGCCTGGATCTCCTCAAGCTCGATGCGCAGGGCGTCTGCCTCCACATCGGACACGCGCGCCTTGATCACCTGGATCTTTTGCGTGTCCATGCCCTCTAGCGCGCCGCGCATGCCCCCGGCGTCCATACCGACGACGCTGCCCGCAACGTTGGCGCTGGCCAGCTTCTCCGGCTCATTGGCCGCGCGCAAAAACGCCAGCGTGGAGCGGCATTCCGCCGCAAGCACGCCCGCACCATCGGCAATCTCGAGGTTCTCGTCGGCCATACGAAGGTTGTAGTACGCAAGCGCGCACTCCTCCAGCTCGATGCGCAGCTGGCGATGCTGCTCGATCTGCGATTCATCGTCCACCACATGGCGAACCGCGCGATCGACGCGGCGCGCCGTGTGCACGGTGCCCACCTTCAAGCGACTCCATACCTCGCCCAAAGCTTGTCGGCGCGTATGCGCACGCAGAAGCGTGCGTCTTGAGCTTTCAAGGCGCTCGATCTCGCGCTCGCCTTCGGCGCGGGAAATGCGTCCTTCGCGGATATACTTATCCACCTGGGCCTTCTGTTGCTCGATAGCCGTAGCGCGAAGCTCGAGCAAGCACGGGGCCGAGGTGTTCTTACGGCGCAACCGCTTGATGCGCTCGCTGTACTGCCGGACGACGATTTGCGTGGCAGCCTCGTTAGTCGGCGTCTTTTGCTCGCGCACTTGGCGGATGACGCGTTTGAGGATCTCGATGTGCGCCGCATTCACCGCTTGCTCGTCCCGCTCGTCAGCTTGCTCTTTCGGCGCAAGCAGCGGCACCACGAAGTTCGCCAACAGCAGCGTGCACAGGATGACGCCCGATGCCAGAAAGATCAAGTTGTCGCGCTGAGGGAACGCCTCGCCCGTCGAAAGGGTGAACGGGATGGTCATGATGATGGACAGCGTGATGGCGCCCTTCGGGCCCGAAAGCGTGGTGACCAGGGCATCGCGTATCAGCTGACCGCCTGTGCGCGGCTTGGAGCCGCGATGCATGCGCTCCATGATAAGCACCCATAGGAAACGCACACCGACCACCAGCGCCGTGACGAGCAGCACCAAGGCGCACAGCAGAAGCGAGCTGGTCTCGCTGCTGTGCCACGACGGCATGACCGCCTTCGGCAGCTGCATGCCCAGCATGACGAACACCACGCCGTTGATGACGAACACGAGCGCCTCCCACACGCTGTTCGACGCAAGCTTCAGACGCGCGGCGGCGGGCGTTGGCTTATGCGGCATCAGCGCGATGAGCAGGCCGGCAGCCACCACGGCCAGGATGCCGCTTGTGCCGAAATGCTCGGCCGCAAGGAACGTGATGAAAGGCGTGAACACCTCGAACACCACGTGCACCGTGATGCTCTCGTAGCCGTAGCTACGGATGGCGCCGAGCGCCAGCACCGCCAGCAAGCCCACCACCAGGCCGACCGCGATGCCGCCAAAGAAGCTGATGGCGAAGCTTTGTGCAGCGTTGGCCAAGGAGAACGAGCCCGTGATTGCCGCCGCTATGGCGAACTGGAACGACACGACGCCCGATGCGTCGTTGATGAGCGCCTCGCCGGAGAGCAGGGATTTCTGACGGCTGGACAGGTGGATATCCTTGCCAAGGGCCGAGACGGCCACGGCATCGGTGGGCCCCAACGCCGCACCCAGGGCGAACGCCGCCGCAAGCGGGATGGAAGGCTCGAGCCAGTTCAGCACGAAACCGACCACTAAAACCGTGGCGAGCACCAAGCCGACTGCAAGGGACACGATGGCCCCCTTGTTGTCCCACAGCCCACGTTTGCTTGCATGCCGCGATTCGTCGAACAGCAATGGAGCGATGAACAGCACAAGGAACAGCTCGGGATCGATTGCCACGTCAACGGGCGCGCCCACCAGCAAGATGATGACGGCGCCCAGCGCGATCTGCACCAACGGCAACGACACGCGCGGGGTGACCTGGTCGAGCACGGCGGAGACAAGCACCGCCGCCAACAACAGCAACACGAACTCGAGCATTTCCATAAGCATACTTCCTTCGGGGTTCATCGCCACGGTATTAAGGTTTCCGCACTATAGTAGCAAGCAAGACAGGCCCGAAGAAAGCAACGCTGCGTCAACAAGAATGAAGCACAGCGTTTCACACCGAAATAGGTAGGTTTGCGGAACGAATGGCAGGGCGCTGCAATTGTCCCCATATACGAAAAAGACCCGCCGAAGCGGGTCTTTCGATTTTGAATGGTGCGGGCGAGAGGACT
>OLRB01000964.1_pt1 | contig 13950 bp, 11 predicted proteins | sample 1672751 | NCBI WGS metagenome assembly OLRB01 (sample SAMEA3136720, study PRJEB25190) | human gut metagenome | biome: human gut; feature: human-associated habitat; material: faeces | place: Austria | collected 2013
TTGCAAGTGATAATAATGTGGATGTTACCATTTGTGATGTGAATCTTCCGGATGGAAACGGATTAGAGCTTGTCAGATGGATGCGGAATTGTCAAAATGTATATATTATCTGTCTTACCGCGTTGGATCAGGAGACAGATCAGGTCATGGGATATGAAGCCGGTGCGGACGATTATATGACGAAACCGTTCAGCCTTTCCGTACTTCTTCTGAAAATCGAGGCTCATTTCCGCCGCAGAAAGAATGAACCCGGAACTCCAAAAATTCATTCAAAGGATATCGTATTTATCCCCGGAGAGATGAGGGCGTTCGTAAAGGAAAGAGAAATAAGCCTTACGAAGAATGAACTGAAAATGCTGTCCTTTTTTCTTCAAAACCCGAAACAGATTCTTTCAAAAACACAGCTGTTAGAAAACGTATTTGATCTGGATGGTGATTTTATGGATGAAAATACGGTAGCTGTGAACATCAGAAGGCTTCGGGAGAAAATCGAAGAGGATCCGGCGGCTCCGGTCTATATTAAAAACATCCGCGGACTTGGGTATATATGGAATCAGGAGGTAAGTCAGTGACGAAACGACATCGTAAAAAGTGGATTGATGCCTTGTCACTGGTGCTGCCGGTTCTACTTTTTTTTGCGGTATTGAACTGCTTTACCACCTATTTATATTATCAGGATTATCAATGTAAAATGGATATCCTGACAGAAGTTGCGGCGGGCGCAGAGACCACCGGCATGGATGTTGCCGCAGGATGGCTGAAAGGAAACGACCATCAAGCCAATGAACAAGGTAAGCAATTATTAGAGCAGTACGGGTACTGGGAAAACAAAGGGACTTCGTTTTATGTGCGCTTCCGGCAGAATATCATGATAACCGGCTGTACAAGTGCAGTGCTATGTCTGTCTTTGCTAACGTTCCTGTTTTACCGGAAGAAAGCTGAGGCGAAAGAAAGTCGGAAACGATTGGAGCAGCTAGAGCAAATCCTGATTGCATTTCGGGAAAATCACTTTGAGGTAGTGCCAGACACAGAAGATCATGTCGGGCAGGAAAGACTGAAATTTCAGCTTGAAGCAATCGGACATCATATCCAGCTGCTGCAAGAGCAAGCCAGAGCGGAGAAGGAAAGCACAAAGGAAATGGTATCCGACATTTCCCATCAGCTGAAAACCCCGGTTGCAGCCTTGGATACCTGCTTTAGCATATTGCTGCGGAACAATCTGAGTGAGACGGAGCAACAGGAATTTCGCATCCGCTGCCGGAGTGCATTGGACGGATTGGAAACATTGTTGCAGTCTCTGCTGGAAATATCCAAACTGGAGACAGGTTTGATTCAGCTTGATCAGAAAACACTTCCCATTATGGATACGATCATCTCCGCAGTAAACCGAACGTATCCAAAGGCAGCGGAGAAAGGGATAGAACTTATTTTCGACTGCAACGAATCACTGGAGCATTGTGCACTCATGCAGGATAAACGCTGGCTTGGAGAAGCAATCATTAACGTTTTGGACAATGCCATCAAATACAGCCCAGAACATTCAAAAATCACGATCCGTCTACAAAAAAGAACCGGCTTTGTGAGAATTGAGATCGAGGATCAGGGAATCGGAATCCCGCAGAGTGAATACCATAAAATATTCCAGCGGTTTTACAGAGGGACTGCGCCGGAAGTCCGCGAAAAGAGCGGAACTGGCATCGGTCTGTATCTGTCCAGACAGATTATTGAGCAGCATGGTGGGACAATCACGGTAGCCTCCGGCAAAGTCAGAAAAGGAAGTACCTTTTTGATTCAGCTGCCGGAGAATGGGCTTTCGTAGAGATGATGAGCAGAAGTCTTTCAAATCTGTAAGACTTCTGCTCTCTTTTTGAAAGTGAAATGAAAGGTTCCTTTGATACAATGCTGGTAAATAAGAAAAGGAGGCCATTGGAGTGGGCGTGATATTAGAAACCAAGCAGCTTTGCAAATTTTATGGGACGGGGGAAAATCAGGTCAAAGCCGTCAATCATGTGAATATCCAGATTGAGCAGGGAGAATTTGTCGCCATTGTCGGAAAATCCGGCTCCGGAAAAAGTACCCTGCTGCATATGCTGGGCGGGCTGGATACACCAACCAGCGGCAGCGTGATCTTGTCTGACAAGGACCTGTATTCCATGAAGGAGGATCAGCTTGCCGTTTTCCGGAGAAGAAAGATCGGATTTGTATTTCAGGCATTCAATCTGGTATCCTCCATCAATGTGTGGGAAAATATCGTTCTTCCGTTGGGGCTTGACGGAAAAAAAGTGGATAAAGCTTACGTCAATGATATTATCACCACACTGGGCCTTGAACACCGGATTCATAATCTTCCGAATACCCTCTCCGGAGGACAGCAGCAGCGCGTTGCGATTGCAAGAGCCTTGGTAAACAGACCGGAGATTTTGTTTGCGGACGAGCCAACCGGAAATCTTGATTCCAAGACAAGTGACGAGGTGATCGCGCTGCTGAAAATGAGCGCAAAAAAATATGGACAGACGATTGTAATGATTACCCATGATGATGAGATCGCGCAGGTTGCTGACCGTATTTTAGTCATCGAGGATGGACAGGTGGTGGATTTTAATTGAGGACGATCAGCAAAATTGCATTCAGCAACGACAAAAGAAATCGGACAAGAAGTGTCCTCATTATGACGGCGATTTGCCTGACTACCATGCTTCTGGTCATTATCAGTACAATTGGAAATGGACTGATCCTCTTACAGAAGGATCAGGCTGCAAGCTCATACGGAAGCAACTACGGCCTGTTTATCGCCGCAGATGGTACGCAATTAAAAGAAGTGGAACGCAGAGCTGAGATATCTGATATCGGCATCATGTGTACGGAGGGCATCCTGAAAGGAAATGAAAATGGCGGCTTTGTCAGTGCGGATGAAACGGTCAGGAAAATGCTTCCCTATAATCAGGAATATGTGTTGAAGGAAGGTACCTATCCGGAAAAGGCGCAGGAAATTGCCGCAGGACGCGCTTTCTTTGATGCAGTGGGATACCATGATGTAAAGGTCGGAGACACCGTAACATTGGAGTACCGGTCCGGCATGCAGTCGGAATACGCACCGGTGGAATTTACTGTCAGCGGGATTTTATATGACCGGGATGAATATACCATCGAGGCTTCCTATGTTGTATTCGGTTCGCAGGATTTTTATAATGAGCGTGTTGCGGAGGGTGACAGGCAATATAATATCTATTTTACCTTGAGCGATTCTGCAAATGTATCTATGAATAATGTTGCGCCTGTTATAAAAGAAATCGCGGATTCCTGCGGCATTGACCAGAAAAACGTGATCATCAATGACCTCTACCTGCAGTGGGTATTGCAGCCGAGCTATGAAATGATTGTGGTCTGTGAAACCCTGATCCTCGGAATCGTGCTGTTTTCCGTTGTGGTCATTTATAATATCTTCCAGGTCGGGATTGCCCAGAAGGTTCAGGAGTACGGAAAAATCAAGGCGCTGGGTGCAACCAGAAAGCAGATGAAGCAGTTGATCTTTCGTGAGGGCATTCTTCTGGCGGTTCCTTCGATACCGCTGGGGCTGCTGTTTGGTTTCCTGATTGCAAAAGTCAGCTTCAACTGGCTGGTGGAGCAGGGAAATCTGGTATCGTCCGGAATCAAGAACCATCAGGTGCCTCTGTTTTCACTGACAATTATGCTCATCTGCATTTTTGTATCGTTTCTTACGGTCGTTTTGGCTCTGCGCAAACCCATGAAAATTGTTTCCCGGATTTCACCCATCGAAGCGACACGGTATCTTGACGGCTCCAAAACGCAAAAACAGGGCAGACGAAAAGGCAGAAAAGATGTCACCGTTTTCTCCATGGCAATGGCAAATGTGACAGGCAATCCGAAAAGAACCATTGCTACGATTCTTACCATGGGGCTTTCCTGTGTATTGTTTGTAATTATCTCTAATTATGTTGGGAATATTGACACGGAGCACGAGGCGCGGATTGCAATCAACCATGGACAATTTGAGTTGCAGCTGGATTATTCCCAGAATTATGATGAAGCCTATTCGGAGAATAATCTGGACACAATCCTACAGAACAACCCACTGAATGATTCTTTGATTAAAGAAATCAAATCTATCCCCGGTGTAACGGATGTACTGACGAGAGAAATCGTCTCTGCAGATTTGAACGGAACAAAATTTCCGGTTGCAATCGTAAATCAAGAGGATTTTGAAATGATGCGCGGGGATGGCGATATCGGTTCCATGGACTATGCACAGGCTGTCAAAAACGGGGATGTTTTCTTTGGCTGGTCCATGTGGATGGAAGCTGACGGGTATTCTGCGGGTGCACCGATTACATTCAACTTTGATAACGGAAGCGGAACCTATACCTATCATGGAAAAATCGCAGGCTCCTTTGTAAGCGCGGACACTTATCTGGTCATTCCGGAAGAAGTATACCGCTCTGTAAATCCGAAAGGGACATCTTATGGATACCTGTGGGTGGATTGTGCTAAAAAAGATGTGGCATCTGTAGAGCAAAGCCTGAATGACCTGCTCTCCGATACTTCTCATATCAAGCTGAACACCTATCACGCAGAATTGCAAACCGCAGAATACGCAAGCCGTATGATGAAGCTTGGCTGCTATCTGTTCATGGCAATTGTCGGTCTCATTGGGTTTATGAATCTGGCAAACACCATGATCATCAATATCACCACGAAGAAGCAGGAATACGGTGTGCTGCAAGCGGTAGGCATGACCAATAAGCAGTTAAATCTGAGCTTACAAATACAGGGCTTGATTTTTACGGTTGGCACCATCTGCGTCGCACTTGCTGCCGGTCTGCCCCTTGGCTATGCACTGTTTTCCTATGCGAAGCATAATGGGATTTTTGGAATGAACGTTTATCACGTTCCTCTTATCCCGATTCTTGTTATGATTCTTCTGGTTGGTATTCTACAAATTGTGCTTTCCTGTGTTTTAAGCAGTAATCTGAAAAAGGAAACGCTGGTAGAAAGAATAAGGTATCAGGGATAGCAAGTATTGCTGGGATATCCTCAGTATTATAGTGGCGATAACGAGTACAGCTATTGCAATTTACTTTGGGGAATGGATAAAATCAGTTATTCCTATAGATCTCATTATGTTGTTGCTACTGGTACATATGGTTTATATCGGAATCAGATGTTATGTGAAAGAACGGGGACATTATTAGGGAATAAATAGGATATTGAGAAAACGATGATGTAAACTGTCGTTTTCTCAATTTTTTATATGTTTAAAATACAGCTTGATGAACTTGCCTGTATTCTCTTGGGCTACAAAGATAAAATTCTTTGAATTTTTTTGTATAGTATGCGGGCGAATCAAAACCACATTCCTCTGCCACAATAGAAATGTTTTTATCCAGGTATTCCGTTAGTACAGATGCACTTCGGATCAATTTGTATTTTAACAGATATTGGATAGGAGATTCTCCTGTGATTTTTTTGAAACAACGAAGGGTTTCTCTTTCACTGATATTTACAATTTCAGCAATATTAGAAAGAGTACTCTCATATTCTGGATGATGACCGAAGGAAAAATGCAGAGCTTTTTGAAGAAGCATTTTATGAGAAAAAGAATCTGGATCCACAGATGCATGTACAGCAGGAAAATAATAATACTACTGTTGCTGATGAAGTCGATCCAGAACTTCTGGCAAAAGTATTGGCTAATCCAGAGATGCGGGCGTTGCTCAATTCGTTGGCGAAGACGATGAAGTAATGAAAAATAGTGAAAAAATAAGGTGTATGAAAATAAAATACTTGTTATAATCTAAGATAAGATAATTGAAAATGGAGGGGTATTATGGCAGAAGAAAGTCTGTTTGCAGGTGAATCTAAAAATATCGAATATAAAGTTGCTGTACCTAAGAAGAGTGAAAAATACATGAAAACAGTGGTTGCTTTTGCCAATGGTAATGGTGGTAAAATGTATTTGGCATTGATGATAAGACATTAGAAATAGTAGGAATGGATGAAGATAATATATTCAAAACCATGGATGCTATTACAAATGCGATATCTGATTCCTGTGAGCCGAGAATAAGACCGGATGTTACATTACAAACCGTAAATGATAGAACAGTCATTGTTGTTGAGATACTTCCAGGTGCGATGCGCCCGTATTATATAAAGTCGGAAGGAATGATAGAAGGAATTTATATGAGAGTGTCTGGGACAACAAGAGCAGTAGAAGAATATATGCTGAAAGAGTTAATTCTAGAAGGTCAAAATCGATATTTTGACAGTGAGCCATGCAGAGAATTACAGATTACAGATGAAGATATTCAAAATCTTTGCAAGATCATGAAGGAAACTGCCATCAAGAACACGTGGCAGGATAGTGAAAAAGCAAAAATTAAAGACATTACAAAAAACACATTATTATCATGGGGAATATTAACAGAAGTTCAGGGAGAGATATTTCCAACAAATGCATATGCTCTTCTAACAGGACAATTGCGGATGCAGCCGATTATACAGTGTGGGTTTTTTAAAGGAAAAGACAGAGCATATTTTGTAGACCGAAGAGAATTTGATGGTCCAATTCAAAATCAGGTAGATGCAGCTTATCAATATGTATTGGAAAAAATTAATATGGGAATGCAGATTCATGGCATTTATCGTCAGGATGTATATGAATTACCAACTGACAGTGTGCGAGAGCTGATAGCAAATGCTGTCGCACACCGCAGTTATCTAGAGCCCGGAAATATACAAGTAGCAATATTTGATGATCGTCTGGAAGTTACTTCACCAGGAATGCTGTTAAATAATGTTTCAATCAAAAAAATGATAGAAGGATACTCCAAACCGAGAAATCCGGCGATAGCAAATGCATTTGCATACATGAAGATTATTGAAAAATGGGGAACCGGTATTCCAAGAATATTCCGTGAATGCAGAGACTATGGTTTGCCTGATCCAGAACTTATTGATTTTGATGGTGATTTTCGAGTGAATATGTATCGGAATAATACAAATAAAGCTTCAAATGAATCAACAAATGAATCAATAAATGAATCTTTAAATTCAGATGAAGCAGTAATAATGGCTATAATTAAATCGAATCCACAAATAAGTCAAAAAGAAATGGCTACAAAATCTGGATTTTCAAGATCAAAAATTCAAAGAATTTTAAAGGTCTTACAAGGAAAAAAAGTACTCTATCGAGAGGGTGCAAGAAAAAATGGTTACTGGAAAATTCTATAAATTTGCCAGTCAAAAACGCATGGACAAACCGTCTCGTATGCGGTATATTAATTGTAGACAAGAAAATATCTTGTACTTACGATAGAAAAGTTTAATTGAATACTGTTTACCATGATCGAATGTACGAAGCATGGTGGTCATATAACAGATGTCGATGGTAATATCAAGGCATTCCCCAATTATTAGCTGGAGCAAACAATCAGCTAACTTTCAGAGCTTTACAGAGCTTGACAGAGGGGGTATTCAGAATAACTCAAATTGAATCGGAAACAGTTTTATATAGTGTCCCACTTGGGTTTACCTTACCTCAGATTGACAGAGAGTGACAATAGGTTGGAGCTCTCCTAAGCACTAGATGTGGGTTCAATTTCTGCAGGGAACGGAGTTAAGCGGACTGATTAGAAACTACTCTAAATCAGTCCGCTTTTTTATTTTAGTTTTCCGTGATACATATCTGCAAAAATTCCAGGTGTATCCAACAAGTTATTGAAAGTCCCTTTTTGCACAATCTTTCCCTGATCCATTACAAGAATGGTGTCGCAGTTTTTTAAGGTAGTCAACCGGTGTGCAATGGAGATAATAGTCATGTTCCGTTTCGTTTTCAGCGCTTCAATAGAATGTTGAATCAAGCGTTCGGAAGTGTTGTCAAGTGCCGAAGTTGCCTCATCTAAAATAAGAAGCTGCGGATTTCTTAAAAAAATGCGGGCAATTGCAATTCTTTGCTTTTGACCTCCGGAAAGGTTGGTCCCACCTTCAGCCAGCCGGGTGTGAAGACCTTCTGGAAGAGAGGCGATAAAATCCGACAAACAGGAGCTTTCAATTGCTTCTTGTACTTCTTGGGAACTTGGTGTGCGTGTGAGACCATAACATATATTTTCATAGATCGTTCCTGCAATTAAAAATGGATTTTGTGGAACGAGGGCGATGATTTCAGAAAGTTCCGACCGGGAAATATCCATGATATTTTTTCCGTCGAGTATGAGTTTTCCTTCACAAGGCTCTAATTTGCAGATGGCTTTGATCAAAGACGATTTTCCACAGCCACTTGGTCCTGCAATTCCCCAAAATGTTCCCCGTTCAATCGTAAGATGAAAATCATTGAGAATAGGACGGTCTTTTTGGTATCCAAATGTTAAATGCTGGAGAATCAAAAGTGGCCCAGATGAAGTTTTAGCTGGTTTTGCTGCTGTGGAGATATAGGAAAAGTCATTTGGAATTTCAGTTATGCTGAAAAAATCATCTGCAAGGATTAGGCTTTCTGACAGTTCATCTAAAATCCGGTGAAGTTCTTCCAACGGTTTGATCAATTGTGAAAAACAGAGGTATGAAGTTAACACAGAGCCAACACTGATCATGCCAATTGTTGCAAGATAGGCAGAAACCCCGATCATTAACACGGTGAAAAAAGCCTCGTTCATAAATTTCAGACTATCATACTTCGCCATTTGCAGGTGATGCTTCATTTCTTTGGTTCTTAAAAATTCGGATTTACTGTCAAATCGTGTTTGCTCTGTTTGAATACTGTCTGTCATTCGAATGGTCTCGATTCCGTTTAAAAGTTCCACCACAGTACCATCCATAGATGTTTTGGTATGTAACAATTCAATCCGAATTCCTTTTTGGGTACTGATCTGCCGGATGACGATGGCAATTCCGATTGGTATGACAAGGAGCATCGGAAGAGCTAACGCAACAGGGAGTGTCAGTAAGATAACAATGATTGCAGCAATACTATTAAAAACAGCAGGTGCAAAGTCCATGAAAAGAAGTTTTTCCAGATTGATCGTACCTTCCAGGCAACGGTTCAGCCGACCGTGGATATTTCCGGTCATATGTTCTTTAAAATAGGATAAAGGTGCTTTTAAAAGAGCGACAATCGCCAGGTTTCTAGCTTTTTTTTCTGTTTTTGTAGCAGTATCTTCTACCAGAATCCGGCGAAGGATTTTCAGCAGCTCATTGAATACGGTAACAATTAAAATCAGAAGCAATACGGGGATTACCTTTATAAATTGAATAGAGGTCTGCGATAAAATATCGTCCGTGAGCCAACCGATTGCTTTCGGTGTAAATTGGGTAAGCGCAGAAGAACCTGTCATGATAAATAGAATCAGGATAAAGTTTCTTTTTTGTTTTGGATCTAACAACAAATATAAGTTTTTGATGGTCTTTCGAAATCGTGTAGATGTATTCATAATAGGCTCATTTCTATCATTATTTATTGAAAATATAGCTCTTTGATTTTTTCAACCGGCATCTCTTGTCCGGTCCAGATTTTAAAGGCCTCTGCACCCTGATAGAGCAGCATATAGAGTCCGTTAAAGGTCGGGCATCCGGCTTCTCTGGCAAGACGCAGCAGCTTCGTTTCTTTTGGGTTGTAGATCACATCAGAAACGATAAGATCTTTGTGGAAAAACGATGGATCTGTGATGATGGAGGAATCTGTATTCGGAGCCATCCCAACAGAGGTTCCATTGGTCAGAATATAGCTGTCTGCAATCTCTCTTCGAAGAATGGAATCATCTTCAAAATCAAACAGCTGTACCTTACAGTTTGTCCGTTCATTTAATGTCTGAACAATCTGCTCGGCACGGGCATAAAACTGGTCATGGATGCTGAACACAGAGATTTCTGCCAATCCATCCAAGGCCGCCTGAACCAGAATAGAAGTGGCAGCGCCGCCTGCACCAAGAAGCGTCATCTTTTTTCCGGTCAGATCATAACCGGCGTCTTTTGCTGCAAGCATATATCCGGTTCCATCGGTTGTGTGCCCGGTCAAAATCCCATGATCATTTACGACGGTATTGACTGCACCGGAAATTTCAGCAGCAGGGGAGAGTTTGTCACAAAGTTCGCACATTTTATTTTTGTCAGGCATGGTCAGATTGAAACCACGTACATTCATGGCACGAAGTCCCTCTACGGCAACAGAGAGTTTTTCTGTTCCCACATCAAATGCAAGGTAGACGTAATCCAGTCCGAGATGCTCAAAAGAAGTGTTGTGCATCATAGGAGAGATACTGTGTGCAACCGGGCTTCCAAGAAGTCCGGTGAGTACTGTATGTCCGGTAATCTGTTTCATAAGCGGTTTCCTCCTGTTTTAGATTTCATCTGCGTGATCAAAAAATGTAAGATCCGCAGGATATACATAACTCTCACCAATCTGATGCAGAAGCACCAGGTTCAGATGATTGTTCAGATTTTTCTTGTCCAGTGAAATAGCATCTGTGAGCACATGCATTGGCAGATTGCAGGCATCCGGAAGTCCGTAGGACTTTAAGAGCTGCTGAATTTCCCTTGCAGTACCCGGTTGGCATAAATTTTTTTCTTCAGCGATCTTACTGATCTGATACATACCGATCCCCACTGCCTCTCCATGGCTTTCCCGCTCATAGTGAAAATGTTGTTCGATTGTATGGGCAAGTGTGTGGCCGAAATTTAAAAGCATCCGTTCCCCGGTATCGAACTGATCCTGTTCCACCACCTGGCGCTTGATGTCTACACAGCGATAAATGATCTCTGCCAGAATATCCTGCAGATTGTCGAAAGAGCCACGAGTTTTTAAGGTTTCAAACAGGGCGGCATCTTTGATGCAGCCATATTTAATGACTTCTCCCATTCCGTCCATAATAAAATGAGAAGGAAGTGTGTGCAGAACCTGAGGGTCGATCAGAACCAGTTTTGGATGATAAAATGCACCCACCAGATTCTTTCCCTGTGGAAGATCTACAGCAACTTTTCCGCCTACAGAAGAATCCACCTGAGCCAGCAGAGAGGTGGGAATCTGAACAAGCCGGATCCCTCTCAAATAGCTTGCCGCAGCAAATCCTGCCAAATCTCCGATGACACCGCCTCCAAGTGCAATGATCAGATCACTGCGGGAAAATTTTTGCTTAAGCAGTGCATTGTAAAGTGTGGGAAGGGTCCCGAATGCCTTTGTTGGTTCTCCGTGAGGAAGAACCAGTTCATGGACTTCATAATCGTGAAGTGAAGTTTTCAATTGTTCTCCGTACAGTGGAAAGACATTGTCATCAGAGATGATCATGATCTTTTTTCCGGAAAAGCAGGAGGAAATATAAGCCCCCGCATTGTTCAGAATGTTGTTTTCAATATAAATGGGATAGCTGTTTTCCCCTAAATTTACTGTCAGTTTCAAAAAAATCCCTCCTGTTTTGTCAGATTATACCTGTTTTCCGACAACCTGTGCGATCTGCCGGATCTGAGTCAGAAGATTTGTATATTTTTCCGGTTTTAAGGACTGGGCGCCGTCGCAGAGTGCACATTCCGGATCATTGTGTACTTCGATCATCAATCCGTCAGCGCCTGCAGCAACAGAAGCTTTTGCCATTGGTTCTACCAGCCACCATTTTCCGCCAGCGTGGCTCGGATCGATAATGATGGGAAGATGTGTTTTTTTGTTCAGAACCGGAATGCTCTGCAGATCCAGAGTATTTCTGGTGTATGTTTCAAAGGTGCGGATTCCGCGTTCACAGAGGATGACATTTTCATTTCCGGCGGCCATGATGTATTCTGCAGACATGACCCATTCTTCATAGGTGGCATTCAATCCACGTTTTAAAAGAATCGGGCGGTCCAGCTGCCCTAATTGCTTGAGCAGGTCGAAATTCTGCATGTTGCGCGCACCAATCTGAATCAGGTCTACCTTTTCGTTGAAGATGTCCAGATGATCTGGAGACATCAGTTCTGTTACAATTGGAAGTCCGGTTTCTTCGCGAACTGCACAGAGAATTTCCAGACCTTCCAGTCCAAGTCCCTGGAAAGAGTAAGGACTTGTTCTTGGTTTGAATGCGCCGCCACGTAACATATTTGCTCCGGCTGCTTTGACAGATTTGGCGATTCCAAGAACCTGCTCATAGGATTCTACGGAACAAGGACCTGCAATCAGTGCCAGGTGGTCGCCGCCCACTTTGACACCAGATACATCAATAATGGAATCTTCCGGATGAAATGCCCGGTTTGCAAGTTTATAAGGCTCTTGCACGTGCATGACTTTATCAACGGAAGCATCGACTTCAAACAGGCGGGCATCCAGACGAGTCGTGTCTCCGATGCATCCGATGATTGTCATTTCCTGACCGCGGACAATATGGGTATCCAGACCATTGCGTTTGATCTGATGTTCTACTCTGGCAATATCTTTGTCAGAGGTATTTGGCTTTAATACAATAATCATAATGGAACCTCCAGCTATGTAACTTAATACTGTAAAATTTTAGTTGTTTAAAGTGCAAAACTAAAAATATCATAAAACAATATGCGCAGATTGTCAATGTTTTCAAGATGGAATTTCCAATTTTATTTTGGGAACAGGGGAAAACGTGGTAGAATAAAAAAGAAAGAAAAAGGATGGGGGAAAAGATGTGATGAAGAAAAATGATATGTGGAAACGGGCACGGCGGATTCCGGTCATGTTGATCACAGAAGGGCTTTGTGTGGGGCTGATCGGTGGTTTTATTGTATTGCTTTACAGAGTAGCGCTGACTTTTGCGGGAAACTGGCTGATAAAGATTCTTTCCTATATAAAGGGCAATCCGTTTCGCTGTGCGGTGTGGTTTCTGATCCTGATGGCTCTTGCATGGATCGTAGGAAGACTGGTGAAGTGGGAACCGATGATTTCAGGCAGCGGGATTCCGCAGGTGGAAGGGGAAGTATTCGGGCGCCTTTCTCAGAATTGGAAACGAGTGCTGCCGGCAAAATTTGCAGGCGGATTTTTATGTATGCTGGGAGGGCTTTCGCTTGGAAGGGAAGGCCCGTCGATTCAGCTTGGAGCGATGGCCGGACAGGGAATATCCAGAGCTTTGGGGCGGGGGAAAAGAGAAGAGAAGTTTTTGATGACATGTGGGGCGAGTGCCGGGCTTTCAGCAGCGTTTCATGCGCCGTTGGCAGGTATGATGTTTGCAGTAGAAGAGATTCACAAAACATTTTCAATTCCGATTCTTCTTCCGGTCATGACGGCTTCTGTAACGGCAGATTATATTGCTTCCCACATTCTTGGCCTGGATCCGGTATTCCATTTTCAGATTACAGAATATCTGCCGCAAAACTATTACTGGCTTTTGATTCTTTTGGGAATTCTGGTAGGAGTATCCGGCGTGTTTTACAATTGGGGGATGTTAAAAGCGCAGGAATTGTATCGCAAAATTCCGTTTTTAAAAGAGACAGGGCGTTTGTTGATCGCGTTTTTGACGGCAGGAGTGCTGGGACTGGTGATGCCGTCTGTATTGGGAAGTGGTTCCGGATTGATCGTCAGTCTGACAAAGGGTGAGATGGTTCTTGGAATGGTTGTGCTGACGTTGGTTGTGAAGTTTTTATTTTCAGCAGTCAGTTTTGGCTCAGGAGCTCCGGGAGGAATTTTTTTCCCGCTTCTTATATTGGGAGCTTTGCTCGGGGCAGTATTTGCAATGACGGGTGCAGAATTTTTTGGCCTGGATCCGGTGTACATCAACAATTTTGTATTGCTTGGAATGACAGGGTTCTTTACCGCGATCGTGCGGGCACCGCTGACAGGCATCATCCTGTTGTTTGAAATGTCTGGCAGCATCAGCCAGATGCTTTCCCTGTCAATTGTGTCGGTAACGGCATATATTGTGGCAACGCTGATGCGTTCAGAGCCGATTTATGACAGCCTTTTGAAGAGAATTCTCAAAGCGGATACTATAGTGCATGACAAATGAAACAACT